>Ga0214921_10000231_pt1 | contig 111539 bp, 107 predicted proteins | sample LL1505_MetaG_FD_177992 | JGI IMG/M metagenome (GOLD analysis project Ga0214921, IMG submission 177992) | Freshwater microbial communities from Lake Lanier, Atlanta, Georgia, United States - LL-1505 | ecosystem: Environmental > Aquatic > Freshwater > Lake | place: USA: Georgia | collected... | reverse complement strand
AAAAAGTCATAGAAAGGCCGGTGCGAGACCGGCCATTGGGTGAATTATGCCAGTGGATGGCGAGTGGCTAAATTTTGGGCCTCAATGCGATGAGCGCTTGGCCAAGTCTTGCATCAGTGCTCGGATGCCATAAGTCCAAGCTGGCGCTTGGTCAGAAGTGGTCACCCGGTTAAAAAGAGTGCCCAGTTGAGGCGTTGTGATGGCCACGGTATCGCCCACCACGTGGGTGAAGCCCTGGCCTGGGCCGTGCCTGTCTTGGGTGGGGGCAAACATGGTGCCCAAAAATAGCACCAGGCCGTCGGGGTACTGGTGGCAGGGGCCAATGGCCTGCGCTGCCAAATCCAGGGGGTCGCGGCTGATTTGGCTGAGAGAACTGCTGCCTTGCATCACAAAGCCTTCGGGTCCATGCACCGCCATGCTGAGGTCGGTCGATCGAACACTGTCGATGGTGTACTGGCCATCAAACAGTCGAATGAAGGGGCCAATGGCGCAACTGGCGTTGTTGTCTTTGGCCTTGCCCAAGAGCAGGGCGCTTCGACCTTCAAAGTCGCGCAGGTTGACATCGTTGCCCAATGAGGCGCCCACAACGTGACCTTTGGAGTTGATGACCAACACAATTTCGGGTTCGGGGTTGTTCCAAGAACTGCCGGGGTGCAAGCCCACATCAAAGCCCGAACCCACAGCGCTCATGGCTTGAGATTTTGTGAAAATTTCGGCATCGGGGCCAATGCCCACTTCAAGATACTGTGACCACACGCCTTGTGCCACCAAGACTTCTTTGAGTTTCATGGCTTGCGCCGAGCCGGGTTTGACGTTGCGCAAGTTGTCGCCCATGACATCCACCACGGCCTTGCGAACGCTTTCCGCTTTGGCGGCATCGCCACGAGCCTGCTCCTCAATCACGCGCTCAAGCATGCTGGCCACAAAGGTCACGCCTGCTGCCTTGATGGCTTGCAAGTCTGTGGGCGCAAGGAACCAGGCTTGGTGTGCATTGCGATGCTGGGGGTCTGTGTTGGACCACAGAGCTTGGGTCAACCAAGTTTTGCCATGGTGGCTTTGCACTTTGGGGGCCACATTCTCAAGCTCCATCAAGTCACTGCTGGTCAATGCCAAGTTAGACAAGTCGGTGGTTTCTGTAGCGCCAACTTTGACCAGGTAAGGGCCTTCACCAGGGACCCAAATCCGGCCAATCAGCAAAGCGTTTGCAATGTCTTTGGGCAGAGTTTCTGCCAAAGAAGGAAAGCTCGAATGTGACAAGGTCAGGTCTCCCAATGTGTGTTTCTGGGGCCTTGAAAATCGGCGCCCTCAGAGGTAGATTTTTTGCAGCAAGCTCACCAAGGTTTGTACTTGTTGAGGTGTGAGTTTAGAGCCAATTTTCATTTCTAGCTCGGAGGCTGTGGCTTCGGCTTTTTCCATGAGTTCTAAGCCCTTTGCAGTTGGGTGCAGACCCATGGCGCGGCCATCATGGGGGTGAGGCAGGCGTTCTATCAGACCTCTTGATTCCAAGGATTGCACCAAGCCTACTAAATTGGGCGGCAAAATATTCAGGGCGGCACAGAGTTGGCGCGAAGTGACACCAGGGTTGTGGACCACCACCGACATCACAGAGAAGTCCACGGGCTTTAAGTCATAGACCGCCATGCGCTCTAAAAATTGCCCAATGACGGCCAAGGCTGCACGGCGTGCGTTGTAACCAATGAGGGTTTCCAGATAGCTGGTGTCGACCGTTTCGACAAAAGGGGCGGCAGATTTCAGGCTGTTTGGCATTGTGTCTGGATGATATGACAACGCATGGCAAATTCTGGCAAAACCCATAGACGAAAGGCCTTTGAAGGCGCGTGCCAACGGTCTGTCACATTGGGCGTGCCTTGGGTCAGTTGAGCTTCAATGCGTTGCCAAGCCCATTGCAGAAGAACCAAGGCCAGGGCGCGCAAATAATCATCGGCCACCTGATGGCCTAGGCTGGGGTTTTGTTCAGACGCCAGCAAAATTTGTTGCGTCAGTTTGCGAAGCTGCGTTGCCTCAGCTGTTTCAGCCTGGGTGTCTGTCTTCAAGTCATCTAGCAGCTGATTCAAACTGTGACCGCCATCGGGCATGATTTTTCGGACCAGCAAATCAATGGCCTGAATTTCATTGGTGCCTTCATAAATCATGGCAACGCGTGCATCTCGCACAATTTGCTCAATGCCCCATTCGCGAACATAGCCATGGCCGCCAAACACTTGCAAACAATCGCTGCCGCCATGAAACGCTTGGTGGGTGAATGCGGCTTTCATGACCGGCGTCACCAGTGCACACCAACGCTGTGACTTGGCTGCAGCGTCTTTGTCGGCGTGTTTGATTCGATCTAACTCTACGGCAGTTTGGTAAGCCAGCACGCGACCGCCATCCACCCATGAACGCTGAGTGTCCAAGATGCGCTTGATGGCAGGGTGTTCAATGATGAAGTCGGCTTCGGCTGCAGATTTCGCTTTGGCCTCTTTGCCAGCTGGGGCGCGCATCTGGCGGCGTTCTTTGGCATAGGCGTCGGCTTTTTGCCAAGCGGCATCGAGCAGGCCGATGCCTTGCATGGCCACATGCAAACGCGCGGCATTCATCATCACAAACATGGCGTTCAGGCCTTTGCCTGGTTCGCCAATGATTTCGGCCAGCGCATCGTCAAAACGCATGACGCAAGTGGGGCTGCCGTGCAAGCCCATCTTTTCTTCAATGCGGTCGCAATGCACGGCACTGCGTTCACCATTTGGATAAAACTTAGGGACCAAAAAAAGCGACAAACCTTTGGGTCCCGGTGGGGCATCGGGCAAGCGTGCCAACACCAAATGGACGATGTTGTCTGTGAGGTCGTGCTCGCCGCCAGAGATGAAAATTTTGGTGCCGTTCAAGGCATACCGGCCATCTGCTTGCAGCGTGGCCTTGGTGCGAGACAAGCCTAAGTCGCTGCCGGCATGGGGCTCGGTCAAGCACATGGTGGCCAACCATTCGCCGGTGCCCACTTTGCTGAGGTAAGTTTCTTTGAGTGAGGGGCTTGCGTAATGCTTGATGCACTCGTACGCACCATGCAACAAGCCAGGCGCCATGGTCCAGCCATGGTTGGCGGCCGATAGCATTTCATACAGCATGATTTCCAACACGGTGGGCAAACCTTGACCACCATCTTCCGGATCAGCAGAAAGTGCCGGCCAACCCGCTTGCCAAAACATTTGATAAGCCATTTGAAAACCAGGGGGCATAGTCACTTTGCCGTTCTGCCATTGAGCGCCAATTTCGTCGCCGTCGCGGTTCAAGGGTGCAACCACCTCGCCTACAAACTTACCAGCCTCATCCAAGACTTGTTGGAGCAATTCATCGTCTAACTCCTCAAACACTGAAAGTGATTTGAGTTGGTCGGGGGCATTTAAGACATGCGACAAGACAAATTGCATGTCTTGAATGTTGGGTTGGTAATGGCTCATGAGTGATAGAGGGAAGGGAGTGATTGCCGCAAAGTCCGAGAACCTTGTAGGCCCGCGGACAATGCAGTTTCAAAACACTGGATTAGGAGTCGACCGTAAAGCCAATGCGCTTGATCAGGGGGCCCCAGCGCTCTAATTCCACTTGTGAACTCTTAAGTTGATCGGCAGGCGTTCCCCCAAATGGAATCAAACCAACGATAGTCAACGCATCAATGACACTTTTGTCTTTCAATGCTGCATTGATGGCGGCATTGGCTGCTTGAATGATGTTGGCGGGTGTTTTGGCTGGCGCATAAAAACCAAACCACTCTTCCACAGTCAGTTCAGGAAAACCTTGCTCAGCAAATGTGGCTACTTCTGGCACAAAGGGTGATCTTGTTTTGCCAGAAGTTGCCAAAATACGCATCTTTCCAGCTTTGTGGTTGGCGATGAAATCGCCATGGGGTGTGAACATGCAAGCAATTTGTCCACCCACCACGTCTGTCACACCTGGTACAGAACCGCGGTAAGGCGCATGTTTGAACTCAAAGTTTTGATTCAAGCCCAACAAGGCACCAATGAAGTGCGGTGTTGAACCTGCAGCGGGAGAGCCATAGCTGGCTTGTGCCGGATTGGCTTTGGCCCAAGTGACAAAGTCTTTCACGTTTTTCACCGATGCTGGAACCATCGGTCCCACAGCAAAGCCATGGTGAATCATGGAGCTGGTGCCTACAGGTGTGAAATCTTCAAACGGTTTGTATTGAAGATTCTTGTAGATGTGAGGGAAGAGCGAAATGGGTGAAAAAGGCGTCATGGCCAAAACTGAGCCATCAGCGGGGGCACTCTTGAGTAGGTTTAAAGCAATTTGTCCACCAGCGCCAGGGCGGCTGTCAATCACGCCTGCATTTTTGCTGTAGGAGCTGCCTCCAAATTTTTCAGCGACACGGCGCGCACAAATGTCGCCAGAGCTACCGGGCGGAAAGCCATACAGCACTTTCACTTGCTCAATAGGCAAACCACTTTGGGCCCAAGCTTGTTGAAATGCAGTGCTGCCCATGATGGCTGCACCGATGGTGGTTTGCAAAAAATCACGACGATTGGTCATGCTTGTCTCCTTTGGAGTGGTTGAAAAAATGAAAAATGAAAAATGAAAGCGCGAACGATGGCGAATCAGCTACACAGCGCTTTGATATCTGCGGGAACTGGAATGGCTTTGATGCGATCAGGGTCTTCAGGGTGTTTGATACAGAAGGCACGCACTTCAGTGCCTTCGCACAGCACGGTATCGCCGCGCATCACCACGTGTTTGTGGATGAAGGTTTTGTCGCGCCACTCTTGTACAGTGGTGTGAATGTGGAGTGTTTCGCCATAGGTGGCAGGGCGAACAAATTTGGTGTTGATTTCCAACAGCGGTGTGCCAATGATGCCGGTGGTTTTGACCAACTCGCGCCAAGGTTGAACGCCGCACTTCACAAAGAAGTTCAGCGATGATGCGTCCATCCACTTGAAGAAGTTGGGAAAGAACACGATGCCTGCGGGGTCGCAATCACCGAACATCACTTGCACTTCATAAACAACTGTTTTGCTCATTGAAAACTTTCTTGCAATTAACGAGGCGCCATGCGCAGCGCGCCATCCAATCGAATGACTTCGCCATTCATGTGGCCATTGCTCACAATGTGCGCCGCCAATTGTGCAAATTCCTCGGGCTTGCCTAGGCGTGAGGGGAAGGGGATGCTGGCGGCCAAGGAGGCTTGCACGGGCTCGGGCAATGTTTTCAATAAAGGTGTTGCAAAAATGCCGGGGGCGATGGTGCAAACGCGAATGCCGTGTTGTGCCAAGTCACGCGCCATGGGCAAGGTCATACCAGCCACGCCGGCTTTGGAGGCACTGTAGGCTTGCTGACCCACTTGACCATCAAAGGCAGCCACAGAGGCTGTGAACACCATGGCGCCGCGCTCGCCGTCTTCCATGGGATCGAGCTTGGCGCAGGCTGCTGCAAACACGCGTGCTGCGTTGTAGGTGCCAATTAAATTGACATTGACCACTTTGGCAAAGTCTTCCAAAGGTGCAGGATTGCCATCTTTGCCCACAATGCGTTTGGCGGTACCGATGCCGGCTATTTGCATCAAGATGCGCGCGCCGCCTTGGGCTTTGGCTGCTTCAGCTACAGCGTTTTCCATGCTGGCGGCGTTGGTCACATCGCACTGAATGGCAATGCCGCCAATGTCAGCTGCAACTTTTTGAGCGTTCTCGAGGTTCAGATCGAGTACAGCAACCTTGGCCCCTAGACGGGCCAGTTCGCGTGCAGTCGCTTCGCCCAAACCTGAACCACCGCCGGTAACCAATGCGCTCACGCCTTGAATGTTCATGATGTCCTCTTGATGAATGATGTTGTATGAAAAGAATCGCTTTAGTTGTTGGGGTTCTCAATCAGCAAGGCAATGCCTTGGCCGCCGCCCACACAAGCACTGGAAATGCCATAGCGTTTGCCACTGCGCGCCAATTCACGGGCCAAGGTGATGGTGAGACGCACACCGGTTGCAGCCAGTGGATGACCCAAAGCAATCGCGCCACCGTTGACGTTGAGCAAACTCATGTCTAAACCTAACTCGCGGCCCACAGCCAAGGTTTGCGCACCTTGGGCTTCGTTGATTTCAAAGCGGCTGATGTCTGACAACTTCAAGCCTGTGCGTGTCAACAGCAAGCGAATGGCAGGCGCAGGTCCAATGCCCATGATTTCGGGGGGCACGCCGGCCACAGCGGCAGCCACTACACGGGCCAAAGGCTTTTTGCCATTTGCTTTGGCGTAAGTGCCAGAGGTGACCACGCAGGCAGCCGCAGCATCGACCAAAGCAGAGCTGTTGCCACCGGTTTGAACGCCGCCTTCGTAAACGGGGCGCAATTTGGCCAAAACGTCTACAGGTGAAATGCGAGGGTGTGTGTCCTGCGTGACTTCTGTGATCTTGCCTTGCAACTTGATGCCCCGAGGCTTATAGCCATCGAGTTCAAATTTTTCAGTGATCATGGGTACGATTTCGCCCGCCAAGAAGCCCGACTGTTGCGCGGCCACGGCTTTGGCAAAAGATTCAGATGCAAAGGTATCAACCTCTTCCCGTGTGATGCTGTATTTCTTGGCCAAATTTTCGGCCGTTTGAATCATGTTGATGCCAGCTGCAGGATCTTTCAGCGCTTCCCACATGTAGTCTTTGAAGCCAACGGGTGAGCCCAGTTTGAAACCTGTGCGGTGATCAAACGCTGCAATTGGGTTGCGCGTCATGCTTTCAGTGCCGACCACCAACGCAGCTTCTGCGGCGCCCGATTGGATGTGCTCACCGGCTTGGCGGAACAACTCAAACCCTGTGCCGCAAATGCGCTGTGCCATCAGTGCCGGTACTTCAACAGGCACACCTGCATATAGACCAATGTGACGCGGCAAGAAGAATTGATCGAAGTCACCGGGGGCCATGTTGCCTGTGATCACAGAACCAATGTCTTTGGCAGGAATGTCGGCGCGCTTGAGCGCTTCGCGTGCAGCCTTGATGCCCATGTCGGTCGGAGAGATGTGACCCAAAGCGCCACAGTAATCGACCATGGGGGTGCGAACGCCCTCGTGCATCCACACGTCATCAAAGGCATTGAAAAATCCGTTTTGGCTCATGATGCTTCTTTTTGAATTTCAGAATTAGACGGTTGGCTTCAAGATGAAGTGCAAACGCTCTTCATGCAAAGCGGCCACCGTGTCTGCGCGGTGTGACAACACAGCGCGTTGGTTGATGGAGCCTTTGTCTGTGATCTCACCCTTGTCGATGGTGGGCGGCTCGGACAACAAGCACATGCGCGCAATGCGATTGGCACTGCCCGTTGATGTTTTGGACAGCTCATTGAGCACCTTTTGAAAATGCGCCAACACAGCTTCGCTGCTCAAGACATCGGCCAAGGGTACGTCGGCTGCCATGCCGCTCAGCGTGCGCACTGCAGGCGTTGGGAAAACCATGGCGCCCACTTCCTTCAAGTTGATGCCTGTTAGAACCACGTCTTGAATGTAAGGCGCACCCGCTGCAATGATCTTGCCGCGCAAGGGGCCAACACTCACGAAAGTACCAGTGGCTAATTTGAAGTCTTCCGCAATACGGCCATCAAATTTCAAGCCTAAGTGCACATCGGTTTCATCAATCCATTTGACCGCATCGCCGGTGCAGAAGAAGCCTTCATCGTCAAAGGATGCTTTGGTCTCTTCTTCATTGCGCCAGTAACCAGGCGTGATGTTGGGGCCGCGGTACCTTACTTCGGTTTTACCGCCCATGTCGACCAGCTTCAGTTCCAAACCGGGGGTTGGGACGCCCAAATCGCCAGCGTTGACATAGGGGTTGGTGACGAAAATACCAAAGGGGCCAGACTCGGTCATCCCAAGGCCTGTGCCCATCACAATGCGTTCGCCAATTTCGCGCTCTTGGGATTCATACAAGCTGTCCCAAATGGGTTGTGCCAAAGCAGCGCCTGCATAAAAGAACATTTGCACGCGGGACAACAAAGTCTTGCGCAGCAAGTCGTCTGTTTTCATGGCAAGGGCAATGGCTTCGAAGCCGGTGGGTACATTGAAATAAACCGTAGGGGCAATTTCGCGCAGGTTGCGCAAAGTTTCATGCATGAGGGCTGGCGTGGGCTTGCCATCATCGATGTACATCGTCCCGCCATGAAACACCACCATGCCAAAGTTGTGATTCCCACCGAAGGTATGGTTCCAAGGCAACCAGTCCACCAAGACCAAAGGCGCTTCAGCCAAGATGGGCATAGACTGCGCCATTTGTTGTTGGTTGGCACACCACAAACGTTGTGTGTTGATCACCGCTTTGGGCAACTTGGTGGAGCCACTTGTGAACAAGAATTTCACAATGGTGTCGGGGCCAGTCGCCGCAATGGCGAAATCTACTTGATCCGTGGCTGGTGTGTTGCACAAGGCTTCAAAAGTGGTCACTTGTTTGCCTTCTACGCCACCTTCGTTCATCACAATTTCCATGTCGCTGGAAACAGTCGCGGCAATGGCTTTGGCGTAGCGTGCATCGCTGGCAAACACCAGGCCGGGTGTCACCGTGCGCAGCACGTGCTTGAGTTTGTCGTAGTCTTGGCTGATGAGAGAGTAGGGTGGTGAGGTGGGCACAAATGGAACGCCAGCCACCATACAACCCAGTGCCAACATGGCATGTTCCAAACTGTTTTCGCTCAAGATCACCACAGGTCGTTCTGCATTCAAACCTCGGTTAATCAGGCCCTGTGCAATGTTGCGTGCCTTATTCCAGGCCTCTGCATAGGTTACATGGCGCCACTCACCCAAGCTGCCATCGGCCAATTTGACGCGTCGAGCAAACAAGGTTTGAGTGGGCTTGGTGTGTGCCCAGTGTTGCAGACGGTCGGTCAGGCGTTCAGGAAATGCCTGTAAATCTTGATCGGCTTTGAGGTAGTGCGTACCAGGTACACCATCTTTTAAAGTGACACGTGTCACGCCAAAACGCAAGGGTCTAAATTGAGGTGCGCTCATGCTTGTCTCTCAGTAACGGGTGGCGATTTAATCGATATTCAAGAGCTGATCAACTCTTTTGAACCTTGGCAGCCTTGCCTTCCAAGAAAGCCTTCACACGGGCTTTGGCTTCGGGGGCTGCTTGGGCGATGGAGGAGATGAGGGCTTCTGTGAGCAAGCCGTGATCGGCAGGTTGCTCGGCGATGCGGGGCAGAGCGTGCATCAAGGCGTAGTTGGTCAGGGGTGCGTTGGTGGCAATGCGTTGCGCCAGGTCTAGAGCCTTTTCTAAAGCAGTGCCTGTTGGAACGTGGTACTGCGCTAAGCCAATGCGCTCGCCTTCTACCGCGTTGTAAACGCGGCCAGTCAACATCATGTCGGTCATTCGCGCTACGCCAATGAGTTTGGGGATGCGCACAGAACCGCCGCCGCCTACAAAAATACCGCGCGTGCCCTCAGGCAAAGCATAGAAGGTGCTGTCGTCTGCCACGCGGATGTGGCAAGCACTGGCCAACTCCAAACCGCCGCCCACCACCGCGCCATGGAGTGCCGCAACGACAGGCACGCGGCCCAGCTGAACCGCGTCCAATGCCACATGCCAGCTGCGTGAGTGGTGCAGACCTTGGCCTGCGTCGCGCTCTTTGAGTTCAGACAAGTCCAAACCAGCACAGAAATGGTCACCTTCACCATAAACAACGGCAGCTTTGGCTTCTTCAGGCAAGTTTTGGAACACATCGCGCAAGGCTTCTACCAAACCATCGTTCAGGGCGTTGCGTTTCAACGGACGGCTCAAACGCACCATGGCCACGGCGCCTCTCATTTCAAAATGAATGCCTTGGGTCTGGGCGCGTTGTAACAAAGAATGTAAATTTTGAGTCATGATGGAGGGTCCAAAACAAGCTTGCATTGCTGCAAAAAATGCCTAAAAAGGTTATTATCAATAACTATATTGTCATTCCATGCGGCACTAAAAAACACAGGGTTTTCCCGTATTTTTGAAAGTTTTTATGAATCACCAAGACCTGATTGCCATCGACATTCACACCCACGCAGAGGTGAGTTGCTGGAACCCGTTCGACAACTATGGCGAGGAATATGACCGCGCGGCTGACAAGTTTTTTGGCAGCGATCGGCGTCCCACCATCGACGAAACAGTGGCTTATTACCGGGAAAGAAAAATTGGCTTGGTGATGTTCACCGTCGACAGCGAGTCGCAACTGGGTCGCCGCCGCATTCCCAACGAAGAAATTGCCAAAGCCGCCCGCGACAACAGCGACATGATGATCGCCTTTGGCAGCATCGATCCTCACAAGGGCAAAATGGGTGCTCGCGAGGCCGAGCGACTTATCAAGGAGGAGGGCATCAAGGGCTTCAAGTTTCACCCCACGGTTCAGGGCTATCACCCCTACGACAAAATGGCTTGGCCCATTTATGAGGTGATCAACGAACACAAGTTGCCCGCTATTTTTCACACGGGTCACAGCGGCATTGGATCCGGCATGCGCTGCGGTGGTGGTTTGCGTTTAGCCTACAGCAACCCGATGCACCTAGACGATGTGGCCATCGATTTTCCCGACATGCAAATTGTGATGGCGCACCCCAGTTTTCCATGGCAAGACGAGGCCCTCAGTGTGGCCACGCACAAGCCGAACGTTTGGATTGATTTGTCGGGCTGGAGCCCCAAGTACTTTCCCAAACAGTTGATCCAGTATGCCAATACCTTGCTCAAAGATCGCATTTTGTTTGGCAGCGACTACCCCCTCATCACACCTGAGCGATGGATGAAGGATTTTGAAGTGGCTGGTTTCAAGCCCGAGGTGATGCCCGGTATTTTGAAAGACAACGCGGTGCGATTGTTGGGCTTGAAATAAGTTAACTCAATGTGATGGAAGTTCTGACAGTGCCTGCCCTTGCGGCATGCGCTGTCAAGTTGAGCACGGTGCCTACTGGCGCTTCCACAATCCATTCGTTCAAAGCACGATCGCCCGTGATGTTTTTGTTGGGTAAAAAAGCTTGAAGTGAATTGCTGGCGGCATGGCCTTCCAATTGAGGGCCTTCCATGCGCGGTTTGCCCATGCGAAGTGTTGCTCCCTCTGGCAGGTCAATTTCAAAGATGCAAGGTCTGGCTGTTTTCCGCTCTAGTGCACGCTTGGTGATGTAGCTGGGTAAGTAGCCTGCGTTGCCAACTGCCATCTGGACGCGCCACTGGCCGTTTCCTAAACTCTCTGCCTTGGTGTGCAGCAGTTCCAATTTGGGCAAAGTGAGGGCGATTTGATTCAACCAAGCTGGGAACCTGGCGGCCTCACGCTCGCGAAGATGCGCAGGTGGATTGCGCCAGTAATTCATTCGATCCCAGCCGCCCAATTCTACCGCGCCTAGATCGGGGTGTTGGTAAGGATACCAATCGACGTGCGCATTGCCGCCGCAGACTTCATCGCTCCACTTGAGCAACTTGATATCGTCTTCAGGCGGGTGATCACGGTACCAATGGATCCAGTCGTAATCGGTGATGCCTGCTTCTTTGTTGGGCGCCCAAATTTCAATGGTCCAAAACAAGGCCCCCAAGTGCTCATACACCCAGTCTTGGGTTCCGGTAATGACTTCCTTGGGGTGGTATTTGAAGTCGTGAAAAATGCTGATGGCCGGATAGCCTGTGAGCTTGGCGCCAATGTCGGACATGCGTTTGATCATCCACAAGTCTTCTGGCGTCATGTCGTTGTCGCTTTGCGTACCCATGGGTCGCAGAATCACGCCCGAGTGGGTGTGAAAACTGACTGCTGCGCCAATGTTGGGGTGCTTGGCAATGAAGTCCACCATGGCGCGCACTTCAGGTTCACTGGTGGGGTAGGGGCCTGCGCCAACCTGTTCGTGCTCTTGGCGCCAGAACGCAGGAAAGTTGCGGTTCAGGTCCAAGCCTTCAATGTCGCGGTTGGGCTTGATGTTGACGCCATCGTAATGCTGCAAACTGCCCTCGGGCATGACGCGGTAGTACTGGCCGCCAAACTCGCCAGGCAAGCGGGGGGTGAGCAAACGGGGTTCATCAGGGTTGACTTTCCAGCCGCCATGCGGATCGGGAATGCGCATCATCAAAATGCGGCCATCGCCGTCCATGTCTTCAATGGTCAGACCTTCCACATGGGGTTCGTCCCAAGGGTATGGGCGGGTAGATGAGCGAATGTGCCTCGGTTTGTCAGCCAAGGCCAACTCTGCACCATCTGGGTTCAAACGAGGCACCAAGTAAATGGCGCGCGTGTTGAGCAACTCGGTCACGCCTGCATCTTCACCATCTTTACTGAGAAGGTGGTGCAACCAAAAGAGGCAAGCCGTGCTGGCTGTCAATTCTGCCGCGTGAATATTGCCATCAACCCAAAAAGCAGGTTTGTCTTGATCAGCGCCGCTTGACTTGCGTGTCAAAACAAGCACCCAGATAGGGCGATTTTCATGACTTCTTCCCAACTCTCTCAGCTCAACCACTTCTGGGCGTGCAGCGGCAAAAGCATGCAGCAGTTCTGTGAGTTCGTGATGTTTGTAGAAACGATCGAAGTCGGGGCGTGGAAGTGCTACCTGATTGTGCTTGAAGTTATTGGCTGAGGACATGGTGAAGCGATGATGAATACTTGGATAGGCCATCAGCATACCAAGGCTTTGCGGGTGTTGAAATGAGTTTGAATACTTTTTATCCCTTGAAAAGAGGAGGGTCTTATCAGGGAAAGACCTAGGGAATCAACCCCGAATAAGACGGATATTGATTTCAATTCTCTTCACAATCCGTCATCAGTTCTAACCACTGCTTTCCCTTTGCATGATTTTGATGAAAGGGGCGAGTTCAACCCACGAAAGTTTGGCATGACAAAACCTGCATTGATTCTTGAGAATGTCCTGGCGCACGAAAAAAATCGCCCAGATTTTGTTTACATGACTCAACCAATTGGAAATGGACAAGTCATTGACTACACATGGCGCGAAACCCTCAAGCAAGCGCGATCCATGGCGGCTTACATCAAAGCTCAAAATCTTGAGCCGGGTGCCCGGGTCGCCATTCTTTCCAAAAATTGCGCGCACTTCATCATGGCTGAACTGGCCATATGGATGTCCGGCTGTACCACGGTGGCCATTTTCCCAACCGAGTTGGGTGAGACAGTTCGGTACGTTCTAGACCACAGCGAAGCCAGTTTGCTGTTTGTCGGTAAATTAGATACATGGGCCGAACAAGCGCCTTCAGTGCCAGCCTCTTTGCCTTGCATTGCATTTCCCTTGGCGCCTGCCAATCAATTTGCAAAGTGGGATGACATCGTTGCGAAAACAGCGCCCTTGCAAGGTGACATAGCGCGAGCACCGCAAGATTTGGCCATGATCATGTACACCTCTGGCTCTACAGGTCAACCCAAAGGTGTGATGCACAATTTTGAGCGAATCTCCGTGACAGCAGACTTAATTAGTCAATCTATTCTGGAAAGTGCTGGTGATTTGAAAGATTATCGAATCTTGTCTTATCTGCCGCTTGCGCACGTTTTTGAGCGAGCTTGGGTGGAGTCTGCCAGTTTGATGCATGGGGAAACGCAGGTATTTTTTGCAGAATCCTTGGACACGTTTATCCAAGACTTAAACCGTGCACGGCCCACGTTCTTTATTTCTGTACCGCGCTTGTGGCTCAAGTTTCAGCAAGGGGTTTTCAGCAAGATGCCGCCAGCCAAGTTGGATTTGTTATTGAGCATCCCGATTGTCAAAGGGTTGGTTAAAAAGAAAATTCTCAAAGGCCTTGGCTTGGATCAAGTGGTGTCAGCGGGCAGTGGTTCTGCGCCCCTGCCAGCTGAGCTCATCGTCTGGTATCGAAAGCTAGGTTTGAACCTCTTGGAGGGCTACGGCATGACGGAGGATTTTGCTTGGTCGCACAACTGTACCAATGAAATTAATGAGCCAGGCAGTGTGGGCATTCCCGCGAATGGCGTTCAAGCTCGTATCAGCCCTGAGGGCGAAATTCAGTTGAAATCACCAGGACAAATGGTGGGTTATTACAAACGGCCCGATTTGGATGCTGAAGCTTTTACAGAAGATGGCTTTTTCAAGACAGGCGATCAAGGTCAACAGCGCGCGGATGGCTTGTTGAAAATTACCGGACGATTGAAGGAGATTTTTAAAACTTCCAAGGGCAAATATGTGGCGCCTGCACCCATTGAAAACAAACTCAATGTGCATCCCCTGATTGAGATGAGCATTGTCTCAGGCGTCTCCCAGTCGGCTGCTTATGCCATGGTGGTGCTGGCAGAAGATATTCGTCCGAAAGTCAAAGACGCTGAAGTAAGGGCTCAAGTTGAAAAAGAACTTAGCGATTGGTTGGATAAGGTGAACGCAGATTTGGCAGACTACGAAAAGCTTCGCATGCTGGTCATCGCCAGTGAGGCGTGGTCCATTGAAAACGGCTACCTCACGCCCACGATGAAAATCAAACGCAGCCGCATTGAAGCGTCTGTTGAAAGCCAAGTGCCCAGTTGGTACGAAAAGTCGGGCAGTGTGTTTTGGGCTTGATGGATGAATCACTCGGTTTCAAACACCAACAGAGTCTTGGCACATACAGGCGCCAAGTACCCCATCTTGCAAGCGCCCATGGGTTGGATTGCGCGCACTCAATTGGCCTCAGCTGTGTCTAGAGCTGGAGGTCTTGGCATCATTGAAACCTCATCAGGCGAAACAGAAAATTGCCAGGCTGAAATTCAAAAAATGCGGCAATTGAATTTGCCGTTTGGTGTCAATTTACCAATCCGATTTTTAAAAGACGATGCCATGCTCAAGTTTGTATGTGCATCGGGTGTGAAGTTTGTTACTACTTCCGCTGGCAGCCCCGCCAAATTCATTCAACCCCTGAAGGATGCCGGCATCACGGTTTACCATGCCGTGCCCACGGTGGATGCCGCTATGAAATGCGTCGATGCCGGGATTGATGGCCTCGTGGTTGAAGGCTCCGAAGGCGGCGGCTTTAAAAACCCAGAAGATGTTTCAACGCTGGTCTTGTTGCAAGCCATTCGGGCTAAGGTTGACGTGCCCTTGATTGCAGCCGGCGGTATTTGTGATGGCAGAGGCATGGCTGCTGCGTTTGCTCTGGGCGCAGAAGCCATTCAAATGGGAACACGCTTTGTCAGTTGCGCGGAGAGTCCTGTCCATGACAACTTTAAAAATGCCATTGTCAATTCGAAAGAGACAGGCACGTGGATGCTCAATACCAAATCGACCCCTTGCATTCGAGCCCTCAAGTCGCAACGGACTCAAGCCATCCATGAGCAAGGGATCATGTCGTTTGACGACATGAAAGGTATCTTGAACGTTTACTTCCAAGGCGATATGGAAGCCGCGCCTGCATTGGCAGGGCAGTCGGCAGGCCTGATCGACTCAGTGAAAACTGCCAAGGCCATCATTGATGACACCGTGGCAGAGTTCATGGCCATTTCAAGCCGGATGGGCCGGATGGCCCAAAGCAATCACTTTGCTTTGACTTGAGTTTCAAAATCTCAAACATCGTCCTTGATGGTGTTGCGCAAGATACCCACAGCATCCACTTCAATTTCGACCACATCACCAGGCTTCATGAAAAGCTGAGGCGTTCTTTTGTTGCCTACGCCACCAGGCGTTCCACTCACAATCACATCGCCTGGTTCAAGCGGAATGAATGTCGAGATGTAAGCGATTTGACGCGGAATGCTGTGAATCATCATGTCGGTGGTGGCGCGCTGCAATTCAACGCCGTTCAGGCGAGTGCTGAGTGTCATTGTTTGACCGGGTTTGATCTCATCGGCCGTGACCATCCAAGGACCAAAGCCACCCGTGCGCCAGAAATTTTTTCCAGCAGTCCACTGGGTGGTGAAATTTTGCCAATCGCGCACTGAGCCGTCGTTGTAGCAAGAGTAGCCTGCAATGTGGTTCCATGCGTCGGCCTCGGAAATGCGACGACCACCTTCACCAATGATGATGGCAATTTCGCCTTCATAGTCGAGGCGATGCGACTCTGGCGGGCGCATGATGTCTTGGCCGTGCCCTACTTGCGAAGAATTGACGCGCGAGAAAATAGCGGGTTTTTCGGTGAGATCGCGACCAGTTTCTTTGACGTGATCGTGATAGTTCAAACCCACGCACATGATTTTTTCTGGATTGGGAATGACCGGCAACAAGGACAGATCTTCAAAAATCAAATCGGGTGTGTTTTGACGCAATGCTTCAGCCGCTCTTTCTAGCATTTTTTTGGCAATCAAGGTTTTAAGATCGGGGGCTTCAGCACCCAAAATGGGCGTGAGATTCAACACTTTGTTGCCATGAACTGCGCCATAGCATGCGGTGTGATTGAGCAAGAAGCTGATAAGTCTCATGGAGTTTCTTTCAAGTTAAACAGGTTTTGGGCTCAGGACGAATTGCATTTAAAGCAGAAAATGGTGGTCTGAGATCGCTCAGAAAGAACCACGTTTGACCAATGCACTGAGAGGCTTGCGCGCATTGGGTGCTTCTCTTTCGCGCAAGGCATCAGGCAATGTAGCCGCATCGCCGCGTTTGCCAACTGTGGCCAACATGTGCAATGTGTGATCGGCGGGCAGGCCTAAAACCTGAGCGCCTGCTTCTTTGTTAAAGCCACCAATACCGTGCAATGCAAAGCCGCTCAGGTGGGCTTGCATGGCCATGTAGGCCCAAGCAGCGCCCGTATCAAAAGCGTGCATGCCGTTGGGGGCAAGCTCAGTGGTGCCCACTTTTGCCGCCAATTGATAAGAAGCGATGGCCACCATGGCGCCGGCCTTGCCAGCCCAAATCTGGTTGTTGGGATTCAAGGTGGCAAATAAAGCATCCCATTGCGGATCGTTGCGAAGTACAAGGGCAAAACGCCAAGGTTGCGCATTGTTGGAGGAGGGGGCCCATCGCGCAGCTTCCAGCATGCTCATGACCTCGGTTTCAGAAACGGGCTCCCCCGTATAAGCGCGGGGAGACCAACGCTCAGTGAATTGCGCATCGATGGGAAAGTCTGCCTTGCGACTGTTGATCACGGGGGATGGATAGCTCATGGAACAAATTCCTGTTATAGATTAAAAAAACGATATTGTGCTTGTTTTGCAGCCGATAGAGGCGGCGGTCGGAGTTTCATTCTTGGCCTTATGAAAACCACTCATACTGCAAGGTGCTAACCCAGCGCCAAGCGATGACGTATAAAATTCAAAGCAATTGTGGACATACTGGATTTCAGTTGAAGTCAGTTTGAAGGAGATGTGATGTTTCTCAAAAATGAATGGTACGTAGCCTGTCGAGCTGAAGAAATCACAGACAAGCCTTTGGGTAGAAAAATTTGCAATGAGTCGATGGTCTTTTTCAGGGGGCCTGAAAACCGTGTGTCTGCGGTCGAAGATTTTTGCCCGCACAGAGGCGCACCTTTGTCTTTAGGCCGTGTGTGCAATGGGCAATTGGTGTGTGGTTATCACGGCCTCACCATGGGTTGCGATGGTCATACCGTCAGCATGCCTGGCCACAATGTTCGTGGATTTGAGCCCGTCAAAAGCTTTCCAGTCATTGAGCGGTATGGCTTTGTGTGGGTTTGGCCCGGGGACGCTGCCAAAGCCAACATCGAAAAAATGCCAGTCTTTGAATGGTTTGAAAATCCAGCCTGGGCCTACGGGGGAGGGCACTATCAAATTGCCTGCGACTATCGCCTCATGATTGACAACTTGATGGACCTCACGCACGAAACCTATGTGCATGCCACCAGCATTGGGCAAACTGAAATTGATGAAACCCCCAGCCGCACCATTACGGAGGGCAATACGGTGGTCACCAGTCGATTCATGGAGGGCATCAAGGCGCCGCCTTTTTGGCAGATGGCCATGCGGGCCAATGATTTGCCCGACGATGCCAAAGTAGACCGCTGGCAAATTTGCCGTTTCTCGCCACCCAGCCATGTGATGATTGAAGTGGGGGTGGCATTGGCGGGCAAGGGCGGCTACGACGCCGATCCCAAAGACAAAGCCTATAGCGTGGTAGTTGACTTCATCACGCCTGAAACAGATACCAGCATCCATTATTTTTGGGGCATGGTCAGACAATTCAAACCGCATGATCAAGCCCTCACAGCGCGCATTCAAGAAGGTCAGGGAAAAATTTTCAGCGAAGACCTGGAAATGCTGGAACGCCAACAAAAAAATATTTTGGCTCACCCAGAACGGAAATTAAAAATATTGTCAATCGATGCTGGCGGTGTGATGTCGCGTCGAGTGATTGATCGATTATTGGCATTGGAAAAGGAAGCATGAAATGAAACAAAAATCTTTGTGGGTCAAATGGGTATGGGCAACGTTGCTGTTGGTAGGGTCTTGTAGCGCATTCAGCCAAGCTGCTTACCCCAACAAGCCCATCAAAATTGTGGTGCCCTTTGGAGCGGGCGGCGTCGCCGACCTGACTGCTCGCACAGTTGCGCAAAAACTGGGTGAAAACTTAGGTCAAAGCATCGTCATTGAAAACAAGCCCGGTGCAGGTGGTGTTGTGGCCACGGACGCCGTGGCCAAATCGGCACCCGATGGTTACACTTTGCTGTTGATGTCCAATGCCACAGCTGTGAGTGCAGGGCTTTTCAAAACGCTGCCCTACGACGCTGAAAAAGATTTAACACCCTTGTCCGTACTGGGTACTTTTGACATTGCCATCGTGGTGCCGCAAGAATCGAAATTCACCAGTTTGCAAGAGCTACTTAGCTTTGCCAAAGCCAATCCTGGTAAGTTGAATATTGGCAGTATCAATGTCGGCAGCACGCAGCACTTGGCTGCAGAGCTGTTCAAAGCCACGGCTGGCATCGATGTGCAAGTGGTGCCCTTCAATGGCTCACCCGCTGTGCTCACTGCTTTGCGCGGTGGCCAGATCGATTTGGCAGTTGAAATCTTGGCGCCAGTGTTGCCCCAAATCAGAGGCCAAGCATTGCGTGCTTTGGCCGTCACAGGCGATAAGCGCGCGGCAGCGTTGCCGCAAGTGCCTACAGCCAAAGAGGCAGGCGTGAGAAACCTGTACGCAGCTTCTTGGAATGCACTTGCCGTACCCTCCAAAACACCGCGTGATATTGTCCAAAAATTAAATCAAGAAATTCAAAATGTATTGAATTCGCCGGATGTGCGTAAAAAACTATTGGACATGAATGTCGACCCTCAACCTGGTAGCCTCCAACAGGCTGCCGATTTGTTAAGCAGTGAGACCAAGCGTTGGGGCGAAGTCATTCAACGTGCAGGCATTCCCAAACAGTGAGTTAGCAGGTCTAAGCTTGGATCAACGTTTGGGTCCACGCTTTAGACAGACTCCAGCAAGCGCATTGCAGTTTCGCGAATTAAGTGAAGCGTTGCTTGCTGAGTGAGAGTGCTGGGTCTTTGTGAGCTCACCACGCAACTCAACTCAATGCTGAGTTGTGGGTGAGAAATAGGCCGAGTTGAGAAAGCGGATGGGTTGATTGAGCGCGTCACCGCATTGCGCGACAAAATGGCGTAACCAGCACCATCTGCTACCAAATCAAGGATGGCTGTTACGCCATCAATTTCTAAAGCAATGTGTGGCCGAGTGCCAAGGGCGACCATTTCCGATTCCACATGCATCCGGATGGCATTGGGTCGGCTTGGAATGACCAAGGGCAGTGTTGCAACATCTTTCAAATAGATGGGGGGTGGGGGCGGGTCTTCTTGCAGGCCTGGTGGTCGTCTTTGAACCAGCCACAACTCTTCTTGCACCAGGTGCGAAATCTCCAAGCCCGCTGTGGCTTTCATGTTGTAGAGCAGGGCAATGTCTAGCCTGCCGCTTAGCAGGCTTTCTTGCATGGCTGTGGTCAAGCCTTCGCTGATGGACAGCTGTGCTTCAGGCATTTTTTCTCTAAACGCGCGTGTCAGTGGCACTGTCAGAACCCTAGCCACGCTGGGCGGAAGTCCCAAGGCAACCCGGCCATTCAAGCCGCTGCGAGCTCTGGCTAGATCTTCGTGGGCACGTTCAACTTGATGCAAGATGCCTCGGCCATGCTCTAAAAGCAGCAAGCCGGCTTCGGTAGGACTGGCGCCGCGCCCATTGCGTTTAAGCAAATTTTGTCGCAACTCAACTTCCAGCAATCTGATTTGGCGACTCAAGGCAGGTTGTGCCACATTGAGCGCGATGGCCGCTCGGGTAAAGCTTCCCATTTCAGCCACGCGCACAAAATATTCAATTTGCTTGAGATCCATCCTTGAATTTTGCCATAACAGGGCTTTGGTTATGCATAATTGTTCTATCTGGTAGTGGAGCCCACACCTAGTTCAAAGCAACCCACAACGAGAAAATAGACAAGCTTTAAAACTCCATTCATTTGATCCAAACCATGAAACCTTCTTCTCAAACTGCAGTTCCATGCATGTTGATGCGGGGTGGCACGTCCAAGGGGCCCTTTTACAAGGCAGACGATTTGCCATCAGATACCGCGCTCAGAGACAAAGTCTTGTTGGCGGCCATGGGTTCGCCCGACAAAAGACAAATCGATGGTTTGGGGGGTGCACACCCGCTCACCAGCAAAGTGGGCATCGTGAGCCAAAGTTCGGTGCCTGGCGTTGCGCTTGATTTTTTGTTTGCCCAGCTCCAACCCGACAAAGACACTGTCGACACCACGCCCAATTGCGGCAACATGTTGGCAGCGGTGGTGCCATTTGCACTTGAAACGGGCATGGTCAAAGCACAGGGGGATCAATCGACCTTTCGGGTGTTGACCTTGAACACCAACATGCAGTGCGACATCACCGTCGACACCACAGGCGGTTTGGTGCAATATGAAGGCAATGCTCGCATTGATGGTGCACCGGGTACTTCTGCGCCAGTTGTCATTAATTTCTTGGACACGGCAGGGTCGGTTTGCTCCGCACTGTTGCCAACAGGCAAGGTGAGAGACACCTTGACCGTGACCGGCCAAGGCTTCACCCCCTTCACTTTGGATGTCACTTGCATCGACAACGGCATGCCTTTGGTCATTTTCAAGGCCTCTGATGTTGGTCGATCCGGTTATGAGTCGGTTGCCGAGATGAATGCCGATACAGAATTGAAAACCAAGATTGAGGCATTGCGCATCCAGGTTTCATTGTTGATGGGCTTGGGCGATGTGAGCCAAAAGAACTATCCCAAAATGACGCTCATTGCGCCGCCACAAAACGGTGGCGCGTTGAGTACGCGCAGCTTCATTCCTCATGTGTGTCACGACGCCATTGGTGTTCTGGCTGCCGTCACGGTGGGGACGGCATGTGTACTAGAAGGCTCGGTGTGCGATGGCATTGCCATCATGCCTGATGGCACCACCAAAAACGTTTCGGTGGAGCACCCCACGGGTGAGTTCAGTGTGGCATTGCAAACAGAGCCAGCGCCTGATTTACCCGGCGGACAGCTTGTCAAACAGGCTGCGCTGTTGAGAACAGCTCGATTGCTCATGCGAGGCGAGGCCATGGTGCCTGCGTCCTTGTGGCCACGCGCAGGTGCATAAATTTGTCATTTCATTCTTCAATTGGATACCTTCATGAGTCAGCAAAAACCTTTGATCATTGATTGTCATGGCCACTTCACCACAGCCCCTAAAGCTTTGGAAACCTGGCGAATGGCGCAGATTGCCAACCTCAATACCCCTGAGCTTGGTCCTAAAGTGGCCGATCTCAAAATCAGTGACGACGAATTGCGCGAGTCCATAGAGACCAATCAATTGCGTTTGATGAAAGAGCGCGGATCTGATTTGACCTTGTTCAGTCCTCGCGCAAGTTTCATGGCGCATCACATTGGCGATTTCAATGTCTCCTCAACATGGGCTGCCATTTGCAATGAACTTTGCTACCGCGTGAGCCAACTGTTTCCAGACCACTTTGTACCGGTCGCCATGTTGCCGCAATCGCCTGGGGTCGACCCAGCCACCTGTATTCCAGAGTTAGAGCGTTGCGTGAAAGACTATGGCAATGTGGGTATCAATCTCAACCCAGACCCCTCTGGCGGTCATTGGACATCGCCGCCTTTGAGTGACAAGCACTGGTATCCCATTTACGAAAAAATGGTGGAACACAACATACCTGCCATGATTCACGTGAGTACCAGCTGCAACAGCTGTTTTCACACCACCGGCGCTCACTATTTGAACGCAGACACCACCGCGTTTATGCAGTGCTTGACGTCTGACTTGTTCAAAGAATTTCCCACTTTAAAGTTTCTCATTCCCCATGGCGGTGGTGCGGTGCCATACCACTGGGGGCGCTTTCGCGGTTTGGCGCAGGAATTGAAAAAACCTTTGTTACAAGAGCATTTGCTCAACAACATTTACTTTGACACATGCGTCTATCACCAGCCAGGCATTGACCTGCTGACCAAGGTGATACCGGTTGAGAATATTTTGTTTGCATCTGAAATGATTGGTGCTGTGCGTGGCATTGATCCAGAAACTGGCCACTACTATGACGACACCAAGCGCTACATTGAATCCTCTAGCATCCTCAATGCAGAGCAGCGCTACAAAATTTACGAAGGCAACACGCGTCACGTGTTCCCAAGACTGGATGCACATTTGAAGTCCAAAGGACTTTGAGTGCCTCAGTAGCCAAAGATATTTCTCTCACTCTTTAGAAATTGGATTGAACATGACAGAACTCGGAATTGTGAAACGCAACATCACTCGCGCAGACAAAGCGGCAGTCGAAAAACTCGGTCGTTTTGGCGTGGCCACAGTGCACGAAGCCATGGGACGTGTCGGCCTGATGCAAAGGTACATGCGCCCCATTTACAGCGGCGCCCCAGTCTCTGGTACGGCCGTGACAGTGCTTTTGCACCCTGGTGACAATTGGATGCTGCACGTTGTGGCAGAGCAAATCCAACCGGGTGACATCGTGATTGCAGCCCTCAGTGCAGACAACTGTGATGGCTTTTTTGGCGATTTATTGGCAACGTCTTTCATGGCGCGCGGTGCCAAGGCGCTGGTGATTGACGCAGGCGTGCGCGATGTGCGTGAACTCACTGGGATGGGCTTTCCAGTATGGAGCAAAGGCATCAGTGCCAAAGGGACCATCAAATCAACACTGGGCTCCGTGAACATTCCGGTGGTCTGTGCGGGTGTTCATGTGAACCCTGGCGATGCCATTGTGGCTGACGACGATGGCGTGGTGGTGGTGCCTGCTTCTTGGGTGCAAAAGGTGGCCGACGGGGCTGAAGCTCGCGAAGCCAATGAAGGTGAGAAGCGCGCCAAATTGGCTGCCGGTATTTTGGGACTCGACATGTACAACATGCGCGAGCCTTTGGCCAAAGCTGGATTGAAGTACATCGATTGACAGCCTGTTGCTGCATGAAATGAGGTCATTTAAAAAGGATCTGCCAATGAAAATTAACATCACCTACTCGCCCATCTCCCGATTTTTGATACCCAGCCTGCTGAGTCTTTCCCTGCTGGGCTGTGCCAGTCAATTTGCAACTGTCACTTCGGGCCAAACATCGCAGGCATCAAAAGCGACAGTTGCCAATGTCATTGCCAGTAACGAGGTTAGGCAAGCCTTGGCACCTACGGGTGTCTTGCGGGTTGGTGTCTACCTTGGAAGTCCTACCTCTTGGGTCAAAGATCCAAAGTCGGGTGAAAGTGTTGGCATTGCGCTTGACTTGGGTAAAGAGTTGGCAAAGCGTTTGAATGTGCCTGTTCAAGTTGTTGAGTTTGACCGCGTTGCGCAGGTCTTGGACTCTTTGAAGGATGGCAAGGTTGACTTCACATTCACCAATGCCACCGCCGTTCGAAGCAAAGACATGGATTTCACCGCCCCTCTGGTTCGTTTGGAATTGGGTTATTTGGTCCCGGGAGACAGCCCACTTCAATCGGTGTCACAAATTGACATGCCTGGCATGCGTATCGGGGTGAGTCAAGGCAGCTCTTCACAAGGCGTTTTAACGCAGCTGTACAAACAGGCCAAAGTCATTCCAGCAGACTCTTTGGCCAAAGCTAAAAATATGCTTGAGACAAAACAAATTGATGCCTTTGCAACCAACAAAGGCATCTTGTTTGAAATGTCCGATACCTTGAAAGCCAGTCAAGTCCTTGAGGGTCGTTGGGGTTTAGAAAATTTGGCCATTGCCATTCCCAAAGGACGTGATACGGGCCGAGAATTTGTTCAAGGCTTTGCGCAGAGCGTTGAGCAAAGCGGTTATTTGAGCAAAGTCATTGCGCGTTCTGGTTTGCGTGGCATTGCCAAAAACTGACCCCATTAAAAAATGGACCCCATCAAAACTGTTAAGTGAGTGAGAATTTAAATGGAATTTCAAAAGACCCCAGGTTGGCTTGATTGGTACACAGGCCCCAGCAAACCCAAATTCAAATTACCTGCCGGCGCGGTTGATGCTCATTGCCATGTGTTTGGCCCTGGTGCAGAGTTTCCTTATGCGGCTGAACGCAAATACACGCCTTGCGATGCATCCAAGCACCAACTCTATGCCTTGCGCGATCACTTGGGTTTTTCGCGCAACATTGTGGTGGGTGCCACATGCCACGGCACGGACAACAGCGCCACAGTGGATGCGTTGCGCCACTCAAACGGCAAAGCGCGCGGCATTGCAACCGTCAAGCGCAGTGTCACAGATGAAGAATTGCAGACCATGCATGAGGCCGGTATTCGCGGCGTGCGCTTTAACTTTATCAAACGCCTGGTGGACTTCACGCCCAAAGAAGAGCTCATGGAAATTGCTACGCGCATTGGCAAACTAGGCTGGCATGTGGTCATTTATTTCGAAGCCGTCGATCTGCCTGAGTTGTGGGACTTCTTCACAGGCCTTCCCACTGTGGTGGTGGTTGATCACATGGGCACACCCGATGTGAAGCTGCCAGTCGACGGACCTCAATTTCAATTGTTTTTAAAATTCATGCGTGAGCACCCCAATGTTTGGTGCAAAGTGACTTGCCCAGAGCGCTTGTCTGCCACGGGAGCGCCTGCCTTGAATGGTGAGCAAAACGCCTACCAGGATGTCGTACCGTTTGCCAAAGCCATTGTGGAAGAATTCCCAGACCGTGTGCTTTGGGGAACCGACTGGCCGCATCCCAATTTGAAAAAGCACATGCCCGATGATGGCCTTTTGGTCGACTTTATTCCTCACATTGCCACCACCCCTGAATTGCAACAAAAATTATTGGTCAACAATCCCATGCGCCTTTACTGGCCAGAGGAGAAAATCTAATGGCACTGGACAAGCCTTATCTTGATGTGCCTGGCACCATCATTTTCGATGCTGATCAAAGTCGAAAAGGGTATTGGATCAACCAGTTTTGCATGTCACTTATGAAAGCTGAAAATCGCGAACGATTCAAAGCCAATGAACGTGCCTATTTGGATGAATGGGCCATGACCGAAGAGCAAAAACTGGCCGTGTTGGCGCGTGATTTGAACTGGTGCATGCGCACTGGGGGCAACATTTACTTCTTGGCCAAAATTGGCGCAACCGATGGCAAGAGTTTTCAACAAATGGCGGGCTCCATGACCGGCATGACAGAGGAAGAGTATCGCAACATGATGATCAATGGCGGACGCTCTATCGAAGGCAACCGGTTTGTCGGAGAAAACGGTGATGCACAAGCTCAAAATCAACCCCAAGGCGCTGCCGGTAAGAAAGTCAACTGATCATGGCCAAAATCACAGCCTCCGTCTTTACATCGCATGTTCCGGCCATTGGGGCCGCATTGGATTTGGGCAAAACCCAAGAAGCCTATTGGCAACCGCTTTTTGCAGGTTACGAATATGGCAAGCAATGGATGAAAGAAAACAAGCCAGATGTTATTTTCTTGGTCTTCAACGACCACGCCACTGCTTTCAGCTTGGACTTCATTCCAACATTTGCCATAGGCACAGCAGAAAAGTTTCAACCAGCCGATGAGGGTTGGGGGCCCCGTCCTGTGCCTGTGGTCAAAGGCCACCCCGAATTGGCTTCTCACATTGCACAGTCTGTCATTCAACAAGACTTTGACCTCACCATCGTCAACAAAATGGATGTCGACCACGGCCTCACAGTGCCTTTGTCCTTGATGTGTGACCAGCCTCCAGCAGACAAATTTGAATGGCCATGCCCAGTCATTCCATTTGCAGTGAATGTGGTGCAGTACCCAGTACCCAGTGGCCAGCGCTGTTTCAATTTAGGCAAAGCCATTCGCAAAGCCATTGAAAGTTATGACGAAGACATCCATGTCCACATTTGGGGTACGGGCGGCATGAGCCATCAACTGCAAGGCGCGCGTGCAGGCCTGATCAACAAAGAATTTGACAAAGCTTTTCTAGACAAGCTGATCAGCGATCCTCAAGCTGCGGCTGACATATCGCACATGGACTATGTCCGAGAAGCTGGCAGTGAGGGCATTGAACTGGTGATGTGGCTGATTGCCCGCGGGGCCATGAACGATGTTGCAGGGGGTAAAGCGCCTACGCTCAAACACCGCTTCTATCATGTGCCTGCTTCAAATACGGCTGTAGGCCACGTCATCTTAGAAAATTAAATGAGTCCGAAGGAAAAATAATATGTCGAAAACAATCAAAGTAGCCTTGGCTGGTGCCGGCGCGTTTGGTATCAAGCACTTGGATGGGATCAAGAACATCGATGGCGTTGAAGTGGTTTCCCTGGTTGGTCGAGAACTGGAAAAAACCAAGGAAGTTGCCAGCAAGTACGGCATTGGCCACGTCACAACGGATCTGGCTGCCAGCCTGGAATTGCCAGAAGTCGATGCCGTGATTTTGTGCACCCCCACCCAAATGCACGCGTCACAATCGATTGCTTGTTTGAATGCCGGCAAACACGTTCAAGTTGAAATCCCATTGGCAGACAGCTGGAAAGATGCGCAAGAAGTGGTTCGCTTGGCCAAACAAGCTGGCAAAGTGGCCATGTGCGGCCACACACGCCGTTTCAATCCAAGCCATCAGTGGGTTCACCACAAAATCAAAGCAGGTGAATTCAATATTCAGCAAATGGATGTTCAAACTTATTTCTTTCGCCGCACCAATATGAATGCCTTGGGCCAAGCACGCAGTTGGACAGACCATCTGCTGTGGCACCATGCAGCCCATACAGTCGATCTGTTTGCATACCAAGCGGGAAGCCCCATTGTCAAAGCCAACGCGATTCAAGGACCTATTCACCCCACATTGGGCATCGCCATGGACATGAGCATTCAGCTGCAAGCTGCCAATGGCGCTATTTGCACTCTGAGTCTGTCATTCAACAACGACGGCCCCTTGGGAACTTACTTCCGCTACATCGGTGACACGGGCACTTATCTGGCTCGTTATGACGATTTGTACACCGGTAAGGAAGAGCAAATTGACGTATCTAAAGTGGACGTGTCAATGAATGGCATCGAGTTGCAAGATCGGGAGTTCTTTGCCGCCATTCAAGAAGGGCGTGAGCCAAACGCCAGCGTGGCGCAAGTGTTGCCTTGCTATCAAGTTTTGCACAACTTAGAGTTGCAATTGAGTGCAGGCTGAAATCTGAAGCTTCTGCCAGCTGGGAAATTTGTCACCGCTGGCAGTTGACGGGCTGGATGGTTCATTTGATAATTAACCAACTGGTACATTATTCAAATGGCAACATCTGCAAAAAATACTTTGTCTCTCAGTGTGGGGCGCACCAATGATCCTGAACGGACCATGGCTGAAATCTTGGCTGTCGCAACATCCGAATTCGCAGCCAAAGGTCTCGCGGGCGCACGGATTGACGAAATAGCGGCGGCCACACGAACAAGCAAGCGCATGATTTACTACTATTTTGGTAGCAAAGAAGGCTTGTATGTTGCGGTGCTGGAATCTGCTTACAGCCGCATGCGAAAAATTGAAGCCGATTTGCATTTGCGCGATTTGGATCCTGCCAGCGCTTTGCAGCGACTGGTTGAGTTCACCTACGACCATCACCAAAGCAATGAAGACTTTATTCGTTTGGTCATGAGTGAAAACGTGCAGCGTGGTGAATATTTGGCCCAAAGCCAAGGTATCCAGAAGCTCAATGGCTCGGCTCTCCAAACCATTCAAGAGGTCTATGACCGTGGCGTTGCGCAGGGCGTATTCAGGAAGGGCTTAACCCCACTGGAAATTCATTCGGCTATTTCTGCGCTGACTTTCTTTAACGTCTCCAACCGGCACACTTTTGGTCTGATTTTTAAAGGTAAATCAGCACAAGGCAAGGCACAAACTCTCAAGAAATCACAAGTCGTTGAATTGATCAATGGCTATGTTCGCTTGTGAGGCATTGCCATTCAATGGCCAGTCAGGGTATTTACCTATCCTAAAAAAACTAACTAGTTCGTACATTATCTGGATGAAGCCTTGATTGGAATCTGAATGAACCGATTTTTTGACGTCACTTGCAAAGCCATTGAATACATGATTGCCGCATGCATGGCCAGCATGGTTGTTTTGGTCTTTGGCAATGTGATGCTTCGTTATGGCTTTAACTCTGGCATCACGCTGTCCGAGGAGTTGTCTCGTTGGTTGTTTGTGTGGATGACTTTTTTGGGTGCCATTGTGGCGCTTCGAAAGCACGAGCACTTAGGGACCGACATGCTGGTAGCCCGATTGGGACCCTTGGGCAAAAAAATCTGCATGGGTATCTCTCAACTCCTCATGTTGTTTGTCTGCGTCCTATTGTTCAAGGGAGCTTACGAGCAGGCGGTCATTAACTGGACCAGCACCAGCGCAGTGATGGAGGCTTCATTGAGTTGGGTGTATTTCCCTGGAATCATTTTTGCAGTGTTGGGCGGTCTGATGATTGCCATGGATTTCTTTCAATTGCTGAGTGGTCAAACTCTTGATAGCAATCTAACGATGTTTCAAGAGTCCGAGGAAAAGCCGCACAACGGCTCTCATTGAGTAGCGGCAAGGATTAAGAAATGACCATCACCATATTTGTTCTGTCTTTGCTAGGTGCCATGGCATTGGGTGTTCCCATTGCCTTCTCATTGTTGATTTGTGGTGTAGCACTCATGCTGCACCTCAACATGTTTGACGCCCAAATTTTGGCGCAAAATTTAATTGAAGGCTCCAACAGTTTCCCGCTTTTGGCGGTGCCATTTTTCATGTTGGCCGGCGAGATTATGAATGCGGGCGGCCTGTCACGACGCATTGTGAATTTCGCGATGGCTTGCGTTGGCCATATCAAGGGCGGTTTGGGGTATGTCACCATCATGGCAGCAGTCATCATGGCCGCTTTGTCTGGCTCAGCAGTGGCAGACGCGGCAGCATTGGCCTCTCTGCTCCTGCCCATGATGATTGCTGCGGGCCATGATCGCTCCCGTTCTGCAGGCCTGATTGCCTCTGCAGGCATCATTGCGCCAGTCATACCGCCCAGTATTGGTTTCGTGATTTTTGGTGTGGCCGGCAATGTGTCTATCTCTAAGCTTTTCATGGCGGGCATTGTGCCCGGCATCATGCTGGGCGCCGCTTTGTGGGTCACTTGGTGGTGGCTTGCCAGAAGGGAAGTTGTTCAGGTTCCGCCTCGCAAATCAATGCTTGAAATTGGTGTTGCCATGAGGGAGGCTACATGGGCGCTGGTGTTGCCATTGATTGTTGTGTTTGGTTTGAAGTTTGGTGTGTTTACACCCACTGAGGCGGCTGTTGTGGCGGCTGTCTATGCTCTCTTCATCTCGACATTCATTTACAAAGAGCTGAGCCTGAAATCCTTGCTTCCCTTGTTTGTGAATGCAGCCAAAACCAGTGCCATCGTGATGTTCTTGGTGGCTGCAGCCATGGTTTCTGCATGGCTGATCACGGTTGCCAATTTGCCAGCTCAATTGATTTCATTGTTGCAGCCCTTGTTAGACAGTCCACGTCTGTTGATGCTGACCATCATGATCATCACCATCATCGTTGGCACGGCGCTTGACATGACGCCGACCATTTTGTTGTTGACCCCCGTTTTGATGCCCGTTGTGAAAGCTGCAGGCATCGATCCTGTTTATTTTGGTGTGCTTTTTATCATCAACAACGCAATTGGTTTGATCACACCGCCTGTTGGCACGGTGCTCAATACAGTGGCGGGTGTTGGCAAGATCAGCATGGATGAAGTGACCCGAGGTGTCATGCCATTCATGCTGGCTCAATTCACCATCATGTTTGCCATGGTGGCCTTTCCAGCCTTGGTCATGGTGCCAGCTCGGTGGTTTTATTGAGACGCATTTTGTATTTTTCTCTCCACAGTCTGTTCGGGTACGCCAGACCGTGGAATCCTTGTTTGGCGTACGACCATTAATTTCATCAGGAGACACCTTCATGAAACGTGTTTTTATCAAAACTGTTTTGGCCACCGTTGCTTTGACTGCGATGGGCGTTGCATCTGCACAAGACAAAACCATTAAGTTTGCCAACCAAAATGCCGTGGGCCACCCCATTGTTCAAGGCATGGAAAAGTTCAAAGAGATTGTTGAAAAGCAGTCTGGCGGAAAAATCAAAGTCAACGTATTCCCAGGCGGTGCTTTGGGCAGCGATCAGGCCAATGTCTCAGCCATTCAAGGTGGCGCATTGGAAATGGCCGCCATGAACTCGGGTATTTTCGCCAGCCAAGTCAAAGACTTTGCGGTGTTTGATTTCCCTTTCATGTTTGCCAGCGGCAGAGAAGCTGATGTGGTGGTCGATGGCGCTTTTGGTAAAAAAATGCACGCCAAGTTGGAAGAAAAAGGTTTGGTTGGCTTGGGCTATTACGAACTGGGCTTTCGCCACATGTCCAACAGCAAGCGCCCCATTAACAAAGTTGCAGACATCGATGGTCTGAAATTGCGCGTCATTCCAAACCCTATCAACGTTGACTGGGTTAAGGCATTGGGCGCCAACCCAACGCCGCTGCCATTCCCAGAGTTGTACGCTGCGCTTGAGCAAAAGGCCGTGGACGGTCAAGAAAATCCAGTGGCCACCATCAATGGCGCCAAGCTGTTTGAAGTTCAAAAAAATCTGGTTTTGACAGGTCACCAGTACAACCCACAGTCTGTGGTCATCAGCAAGAAATTCTGGGATACCTTGACTGCAGCCGAAAAGAAAATCGTTTCTGACGCTGTTGCCGAGTCATCTAAATTTCAACGCACCACAGCACGTGCATTGGAAGCGGGGACATTGGAAAGCTTGAAGAAAAATGGCATGGCCGTGACCACATTGCCTGATTCAGAAATGGCCATCCTGCGCGACAAAATGAAACCGGTGATTGCCAAGCATGGCGAGGGCATTGCGGCCACAGTGGCTGAGTTGCAAGCCGAATTGGCCAAGTTGCGCAAGTAATTTAGCTCTTTATTCTGGTCCTATAAAGACCTTTTAAATTGTGACATAGCGAAGTCTCTAAGCTGTTTTTGGAGCTTCGCTTTTTTCTTTTCTCACCATGCACATCGACGGCCATACAGAACTGATTGCCCACATTGGCTATCCGACTCACAGCTTCAAATCACCCTTGATTTACAACCCTTACTTTGAACATGAGGGGATCAATGCTTTGGTGGTGCCAATGGGCTGTCGGGCTGAGCATTACCCGACCTTTTTGAAATCAGTATTTCAACTTACCAATATCTGCGGGGCACTGATCACCATGCCCCACAAAGTCACCACCGTGGGCTTGTTGGATGAAGTCTCACCCACTGTGAAGGTGGCGGGTGCCTGCAACGCCGTCAAGCGAGATGGCCAAGGTCGCTTGGTGGGGGATATGTTTGACGGTGTGGGTTTTGTTCGGGGCGTGCAAAGGAAAGGTTTTGATTTGACAGGCAAGCGAGTCATGGTGCTTGGATCGGGCGGCGTAGGCTCGGCCATTGCGGCATCATTGGCCACGGAAAGCATCAAGACCATCAGTTTGTTTGACATCCACACCGCCTCTATGGAAGGCTTGGCTGAAAGACTCAAGCACGAGTATCCGAAGATAGAGGTTCAGATAGGTTCCAATGACCCAGATGGGCATGATTTGGTTGTCAACGCAACGCCCATGGGCATGAACGCAGGCGATCCTTTGCCGATGGATGTCTCTCGCATTTCTCCAAGTGCCTTTGTGGGTGAGGTGGTCATGCGCACAGAAATGACAGCCTTTCTTCTTGCAGCCCAGCAGCAAGGTTGCCAAATTCAAAAAGGCTCAGACATGCTGTTTGAGCAAATTCCTGCATATTTGGAATACTTCGGCTTGAAAACAACCACGGCTGAAGTGCTTCGCCAATTGGCCCGTTTGGGCCCCTGATTTTGACTGGAGAGATCCATGAATTTGCGCACAACTGACCGAGAGGCCCTACCAGAAATGCCCAACCGTTTGGGTATCCAAGGCATTGAGTTCATCGAATATGCGACCACTCGTCCGCAAGCTTTGGGTCAGGTGCTGGAGTCGATGGGCTTTCGGCCCATTGCCAGGCATCGCTCTCGCGAGGTCATCTTGTATCGCCAGGGTGGCATGAATTTGGTGGTCAATGCCAACCCCGATGATGTTCGCGTCAGCGCCACCGCAGATGGTGAAGCGGTCATTTCAGCCGTTGCGTTCAGAGTGCAAGACGCACTGAAAGCGCACACACGTTGCATTGATTTGGGGGCATGGTCTGTCGCCAGCCATGCGCAGGCCATGGAGTTGCACATCCCCGCCATCCACGGCCCTGGCGGTACACGCTTTTACTTTGTCGACCGCTGGCAAGAATTTTCGATTTACGACATTGATTTCAAACCGATACCTACCGTGGATCAGCAGCCGGCCGCAGTCGAAGACATGTCTTACTTTGGGCTTGTGCAATACATTGGCGCTGCTCGTAGCGAAGACTGGATGGCTTATTACGAACACATGTTCGACTTCACCCTCATTCCCGATGAAGAGCGCTTTGGTATTTTGCCCAAAGGAAAGTTGATGAAGAGTCCTTGTGGTCAGTTTCTTTGGCAACTCATCGAACCAGACCCATGGATGGAAGTGGACGAAGCACCAGAATCTCTGAAGCGAATTGGATTTGGTGTCAAAGATGTTGCAAAAGCCGTCAAAACAATCAAGGCCAACGGCGTTGAATTCGTCGAGTCTAAAGAGTTGCACCCAGAAGACCGAGGCGCTTTGACAAGAAGCGCACTGGGCGCTGTGTCATTTGAGTTGGTACACCAAACGTCTTGAGGAATTGACATGAATTTGCTCGATGGTTATGGCATGGACACCATCACAATGGCGGGGCCCTTGGAAGCCAAATTAGAGGCCATGAAAAGTGTGGGCTTCTCGCAAGTCATGCTCATGGCGCGTGATTTGGTGGGTCATCCTGGCGGCGTCAAGGCAGCGGTCAAAGCCATTCAAAACAGCGGTTTGCGTCCTACTGGTTTTCAAGTCTTGCGCGACTTCGAAGGTTTATCGGGCCACTTGCACAATTACAAGGTCGACATTGCCAAGTCCATGCTGGAGATGTGCGCTGCAACGGGCAGCAAGGTTTTATTGGCATGTTCCTCGACATCCCGTCATGCCACAGAGGACTTGGATCAGATTGCCAAGGATCTCAAAAAGCTCGCTATGATGGCCATTCCATTGGGTATCAAGGTGGCTTATGAGGGTTTGTCTTGGGGGCGAACTGTGAATGAATTCACCACCAGTTGGGATGTGGTTTGCCGTGCTGATTGTCCCAATTTAGGAATTGGCATTGACTCGTTTCACATCTTTGCGGCCAAGACCCCTTTGGATGCCATTGAAGACCTCGATCCAGATCGAATTTTCCTGGCACAACTGTCTGACTTCATGTGGCATGAAACCCCTTCATTTGAAGAGCGCATGACCACAGCAAGAACTTTTCGAGTGTTTCCAGGGGAGGGTGTTCACAGCGAACAATTGGCCGACTTGGTACTTCGCCTAGAGCGAATTGGGTACCGGGGCGATTATAGTTTCGAAGTGTTCAATGACGATTACCAACAATTGCCGCTTGAAACAGTCGCAGAGCGTGCCCGCAAAAGCGCAACTTGGTTGCACCAAGATGTTTTGCACCGTTCGGCACCTTTGCCTGTTTGGGCTGAATCTTTACACAAGGTCGCATCATGAAAAACAGAAAACTCGGTCCCTTCCAAGTCAGTGAAATTGGTCTGGGCTGTATGAATCTAAGCCATGCCTATGGTCCCCCCGTCTCTGAAGCTCAAGCCGAACGTGTTTTGCTATCAGCTTTAGACGCGGGCATCACCTTATTTGACACAGCTGCGCTGTATGGCTTTGGCACCAACGAAAGCTTGGTGGGAAAGTTTCTCAAGTCGCACCGTCAAAAGTTCACCTTGGCCAGTAAATGCGGCATGGCGGGCGTCGATCTAAATGGCGATGGCAAGTTGGTGCGCGTCATTGATGGACGGCCCGAAAACATTCGCAAGACCTGTGAAGATTCGCTCAAACGTTTACAAACCGATGTGATCGATTTGTATTACTTACACCGTTGGGACAAAAAGGTGCCCATTGAAGACAGCGTGGGTGCGCTCAGTGATTTGGTGCGTCAAGGCAAAATTCAAAGTATTGGTTTGTCGGAAGTTTCTGCCGGTACTTTGCACAAAGCGCATGCGGTGCATCCTATTGCAGCGGTGCAAACTGAATACTCCTTGTGGACCCGCAATCCAGAAATTGCAGTGCTCAAGGCATGCGAACAACTGGGCACCACCTTCGTGGCTTTCAGCCCCGTGGCCAGAGGCTTCTTGTGTGGTCCTTTGGACATGGCGACCTTGGATGCGAAAGACATCCGAAAAGGCATGCCACGTTTTACCCCCGAGAACTATGCCGCCAATTTCAAACTGTTTGCGCCGTATCAGCAATTGGCCCGTGAGGCAGGGTGTTCTCCTGCCCAGTTGGCATTGGCTTGGCTTTTGCACAAAGCACCCCACATCATTCCTATTCCTGGCACCACCAGCGTGCAGCACTTGCTGGATGATGTCGGTGCCTCTGATGTCCGCTTGACGGATTCCCTGATCACTCAACTAGACGCCTTGATCAATGAGAAAACAGTTCAAGGCAATCGCTACAGTGCGCAATCCAACGCCGAAGTCGATACCGAAGTTTTTGAGTCGCTAACGCCGCAATGAAGGCCCATCGATGGGCAAGCCTTGAGTTCTTGACTTCAAGAACAATTCCAAGCGCCTGAGTTCGATGCTGCCTGGGGCAGGTACTTCCGCTTGAACGCCAGAAAAACATGCCCGCAGTCGTCTGTCGATCGAGCCCATGCTTTGCCAACTCATTTTGAAAATAGGAAACCCCGTAGGGTGTCCCGGTGAAATGATGTCAGCGCGCATTTGTTTGCCGATGTTCAGATCATGGCAGTGTGTGCAAGCGAGGTTCATTGCGCCTTTGCGCGTGGTAAACAACTGGGCACCTGCATTCAATTCGGCTTGCCATTGTTGAGCATGTTGCGGGGGTGCACTGACCTGAAACGCTAAGCCTTGACTGCTGTGGTGAAGCAGTGCGCTAAGCGCTAAGACATCAAGATTTTCCAAGCCTCTGAGGGGGCGACTCGTTCTCTCAGAGCAGGTGATGATTTGATCTTCCAAATTAACCAGTCGATTCAAACGCGCAGACCATTTGGGATGCTGTGAAGCCGCAGATTTGAGTGTCTGCACATCACCATGGCATTGAAAGCAAGATTGTTTCTCGGGCGTACTGCCCCATAAACTTCGCCCCTGGTCTAACCACAGGCTGACCGGATTGAGACTGGCATCGCTTTGCATGGCTTTGAGTGTGGGACTCAAAAATTGATTGCCACTGAGTTGATGCGCTGAAGGTGGGCTGGGGCTGGCGTTTTGTGCCCGTGCAGCCAGAGGTAGCAAAGTCAACAACACCAAAGCTAACAACACCAAAGCCAACAACGCCAAAGCCAACAACGCCAAAGCCAAAAGCATGAGGCCATGCTTGAAGGCTCGGAGGTTTAGAAGTGAGACAAGGGCCATGAAAATTCAGAGAGTTATCGCCATGTTTGCAAGGCATCGACAATGTCTTTGATTTGATCAGCCGACAAAACTCTGCGTGCAGGATTGACTTTCTCCAAAGCTTGGTGCGTACCGTAAGGCGGCATCAAGGTATCAGGCTTTAAGACTCTGGCATCAGTGACCCATTGCACAAGCTCTTCCCGAGACCATCTACCACCCACACCTTTTAAGCTGGGGCCAAAGTTGCTTTGATGACCAGACATGCCAGGGACGTCGTGGCATGCAATGCAATTGCCTTTTTGTGGGTTGGTCATGTATTCAAAAGCCCATGGCAGGCGCTTCACCTGTTCGGCTGAAGCTATTGAACTCAGCCCCAAAAGAAATAAGCTGAAGTAAATGAAGCCCGAATGAATCAATTTCATATCTAGAATTGTGGCTCGCTTGATGTGTTTGAGGGTTTACCCTATATTTCTTGAGTGGCGTTGAATGTCTGAAACATGCATAATATTTCCAGTCCAAGCGGTCGGTTAATTATTTATGACAATCAAACTGCTTGTTTTTTTGATTGATGCAGTTCCTTAAGGGCACCCCCTCCATGACAACCATTCTCCAAAGCTTTGTCGCAGGCCGATGGATCGGATCGCAACCCGCTCAAGCCCTTCACAGCGCTATCAACGGCAAAGAAGTAGCCTTCGCTCACGCAGAGCGTCTAGATTTTGAAGAGGCCCTGCAATTTGGTCGCAGCACGGGCTTGCAAAGCATGTTGGCCTTAGATTTTCAGCAACGTGCGGCAGCGCTCAGGGCATTGGCCAAGTATTTGGGCGAACGCAAAGAAGAGTTGTATGCCATCTCAGCCCATACGGGTGCCACGCGGATTGACTCCTGGGTCGACATTGAGGGCGGTACGGGCACCTTGTTTGCCTATGCGGGTATGGCCGCCAGTGAATTGCCCAGTGGCAATTTGATTCATGAAGGGCCAGTGGGCTCTTTGGGTAAGAAAAACACCTTCGCTGGCACCCATATATTGGTTCCTCGCGGCGGTGTGGCAGTCCACATCAATGCTTTCAATTTCCCAGTTTGGGGTTTGTTGGAAAAATTTGCACCCACGTTCCTGGCCGGCATGCCTTGCATCGGCAAGCCCGCTACGGCTACCAGCTACCTCACGGAGGCCTTGGTTCGAATGATCGACCAATCTGGCATCTTGCCAAAAGGCGCATTGCAATTGGTCATTGGTAGCACCGGTGATTTGCTCGATCGTCTGGATGTGGCCGACGTGGTCACGTTCACCGGTTCGGCAGACACTGCCGCTAAGCTGCGGGTGAATCCCAATGTAGTCCGCAACAGCATTTCATTCAATGCCGAAGCCGACTCTTTAAATTGCGCCATCTTGGCGGATGACGTGACGCCTGACGATGAAGAGTTTGATTTATTCGTTAAGGAAGTGGTGCGAGAAATGACCGTCAAAGCCGGGCAGAAATGCACCGCCATTCGACGCGCCATTGTGCCGCGCAAACACTTGGACGCTGTGGCAGAAAAAATCAAAGCCCGCCTGGCCAAAGTGGTGGTGGGTGACCCATCTTTGGAAGGTGTGAAGATGGGTGCATTGGCCTCCAAGTCGCAGCAATCAGACGTTGCTGAGCGGGTGGCCATGTTGCGTCAAAACGCCGAGTTGGTGTTTGGCGGTGATGCCCATTTCAATGTGTTGGGCGAGGGCGTGGCCCATGGCGCTTTCTTCCAACCGACTTTGCTTTTGTGCCAAAAGCCCATGAGCACCGACAGTGTTCACGACATTGAAGCCTTTGGCCCTGTAAGCACCCTCATGCCCTATGACGGCATGGAAGAGGCCATGGCCTTGGCCAAGCGGGGAAAGGGCAGCTTGGTTGGCTCCTTGATCACCAAGTCGCCTGCCATTGCAGCGCAAGTGGTGCCACGTCTGGCGGCCAACCACGGCCGACTGCACGTGCTCGACCGAGAGTCTGCTGGAGAATCAACGGGCCATGGTTCACCATTGCCTTCACTCAAACACGGCGGCCCAGGCCGCGCCGGTGGTGGGGAGGAGTTAGGTGGCATTCGCGCCGTGACGCACATGATGCAACGTGCGGCTGTCCAAGGGTCTCCCAGTATGTTGACAGCCATCACACGCGAATACGCCCGCGGTGCCAAAGTCATTGAAACTGGCACACACCCTTTCAAGCGGTACTTTGAAGAATTGCAAATTGGCGAATCTTTGCTCACAGCCGCCAAGGTGATTGGTGAGGCAGACGTTAAAGCGTTTGGCGAACTCACAGGCGATATGTTCTACATGCACTTTGACGATGCAGCTGCCAAAGCTTCCGCCTTTGGCAAACGCATCGCCCATGGCTACTTGGTCTTGTCTGATGCTGCAGGCCTGTTTGTGGTGGCCGAACCGGGTCCTGTTTTGGCCAACTACGGCTTAGACACCCTGCGCTTTGTCAAGCCTGTGGGCTTGGGAGACAGCATTCAAGTTCGCCTGACATGCAAACGCAAAATTGATCGCAACAAAAAAGACGCCAATGGCCAAGGGCAGGGGGTTGTGGCATGGGACGTGGAAGTGACCAACCAAGACAAAGAGTTGGTCGCCAGCTACGACATTTTGACTTTGGTGGCCAAAAAGGGATGAGCGGCGAAACCCGTTAATTCCCCTAAAAAAACTAGGCCTAAATAAAAGTTGAATTTCGATTTATGCCCACTTGAATTCTAATTCCGGTATCGATGGGGAGTAGCTCAATTTCTTCGTGTTCAGTTTAGCCCTCAGGCGCACGAAGAGGTCAACAAATCGTCATTACGGAGTTTTACTTCCGGTTTGTTGGGCACATAACTGATTTACAACAAGCAAAGCAAGACCTTCGATCTCTCGTGTTGTCGTTGTCGCTTTTGACACGACAGCTTGTTCGGATCGTTATTGAAGGTCTTTCATGGAATTGTTTTCAGTCCCATGGTGGTCAGCGTTGCTGGCCATCATTCTCATTGATTTGGTTTTAGCTGGCGACAACGCCATCGTCATTGCGCTTGCTGCGCGAAACCTCCCCCCAGAACATCAAAACAAAGCCATCATGTGGGGCACTGTGGGCGCCATTGTGGTTCGCTCTGCCATGACGGTTGGTGTTGTCTGGCTCCTGAAAATTCCCGGTCTCATGTTGGTCGGTGGGCTGGGTCTCTTGTGGATCGCCTATAAGCTCATCGCTGATACCTCGGAAGACGAACATGAAGGCCCTGGTGCTACCACTTTCTGGGGTGCCATGAAAACAATCATTGTGGCCGATGCACTGATGGGTGTCGACAACGTCTTGGGCGTCGCTGGTGCCGCCAATGGCGACTTCACGCTGGTGGTCATTGGCCTGCTCATCAGTATCCCCATTGTGGTGCTGGGTAGCAAATTGGTATTGCGTATGGTCGAAAAATGGCCCGTGATCATCCAATTGGGTGCTGCTGTTTTGGCTTTCACCGCTGCGCAGATGGTCATCAATGAAAAGTTGCTAGACCCCGTTTTCGATGGCGGTGAGACGATCAACCAATTGGCCCGTGCTGCTACTTACATTGTGGCAGTCGCAGGTGTGTTGGGATTGGGCTGGTGGACAACAAAACGTCAGGAGCGAGAGACCGCTGAAACGCAATCCATCTAATTTTTTTTAACCAGGAGAGAAAAAAATGGAAACATTCATTGTTTACATCGACGACAAGCAATATGCACTCCAACAAATCGTTCCTATGCTGCCTGCCAGTGGATCTCAAACGGCATCAGCAAATTGGATTCTGATTGGGTGCCCTCCAAGATTGAATCGCCATACGGGTCGTTGGCTGACACGAACAGCCCAAAACAAATGGCGCCAAGAATGGACCCGTGAAAACACAGAGGCCTTGGTTCACTTGCTTGAAAATATTGGCAACAAAGTTTCAGTGAGAACCGTCCAAGGACCTCTCGCCGAGTTCACCAAACAGATCAGGGGTGAAGTTTGTTTAGCCAGAGTGGTCGACGCACGTCGTCCTAAATTGTCAGTCAATTTGGACCCTGTCACCCAAGAGCAACCTCAAGAGAAGTCCACTTGGACGTTGCCAGGCGGTGTGTTGGCAATGAGTGCAGCCATCGTCATGGCCAGCGAATAAATGTAGTTTCTTCACAAAAAAGCCTTCCAGTCATACAACTGGAAGGCTTTTTTCATGAACAAACGATCTTACAATCGTTTGTTCAGTGCTTGGGTTAAGTCGTCAATTTACATCGTGTCGATGAAACTGCGCAGCTTGTCACTGCGGCTTGGGTGCTTCAACTTGCGAAGTGCTTTGGCTTCAATTTGGCGAATGCGCTCACGCGTGACATCAAACTGCTTGCCCACTTCTTCCAAGGTGTGATCGGTTGACATTTCGATGCCAAAACGCATGCGCAGCACTTTGGCTTCGCGCGGTGTGAGGCTGTCCAAAATGTCTTTGACCACATCGCGCAAACCAGCTTGCATGGCTGCATCGATAGGTGCTGTGTTGGCGCTGTCTTCAATAAAGTCACCCAAGTGGCTGTCATCGTCGTCACCGATAGGCGTTTCCATGGAGATTGGCTCTTTGGCAATCTTCATGATCTTGCGAATCTTGTCTTCCGGAATTTCCATTTTCTCAGCCAAGATGCTGGCATCGGGCTCAAAGCCAAACTCTTGCAAGTGCTGACGGGAGATTCGGTTCATCTTGTTGATCGTTTCGATCATGTGAACTGGAATTCGGATGGTGCGAGCCTGGTCTGCAATCGAGCGGGTAATGGCTTGGCGAATCCACCACGTGGCATACGTGGAGAACTTATAACCACGGCGGTATTCAAACTTGTCCACGGCTTTCATCAAACCAATGTTGCCTTCTTGAATCAAATCAAGGAACTGCAAACCACGATTGGTGTATTTTTTGGCGATTGAAATGACCAAACGCAAATTGGCCTCGATCATTTCTTTCTTGGCGTGACGTGAAGCACGTTCGCCCGCATTCATGCGCTTGTTGATGTCTTTGAGTTCATCCAAAGGCACTACCACGCGAGTTTGCAAATCGGTGAGTTTCTGCTGCAAGTCTTGGACCGGTGGAATGTTGCGGCCCATCACCGCACTCCAAGGTTTGCCTGCAGCAGATTGTTTTTCAATCCACTTTAAATCAAGCAAATGAGAGGCAACTCGCTGGTTGTTTTTGTCACGGCCACTGAACTCGGCAATGAACTGATCTTGTGGGTAACCACATTTATCGACGATGATGCGACGCAGTTCGCGTTCCTTCTTGCGAACATCATCGACGTGTCCACGCACCATGTCGCAAAGTTTTTCAATGGTCTTGGCCGTGAAACGAATGGTCATCAATTCTTCGGACAACTCCTTCTGTGCCTTGAAGTAAGCGGGCGTGCCCCAGCCTTCTTTGGCAGAGATTTTGTTAACTTTCTCGAAGAGTGCTGTGATGCGATCAAAGCGCTCTAAGGCTTGATTCTTGAGTTCTTCCAATTTCTTGGTGAGTGCTTTGGAGCCGCCTTTGCCATCGTCATCGTCTGACTCGTCAAATTCATCGAAGTCTTCTTCGGCCACATAGTCGTCGGCTTCGTTGATGTTGGAGAAACCATCGACCACGGTGGAAATGACCACTTTGCCCTCGCGAATTTCGCCTGCAAGACGCAGAATTTCAGCAATGGTGGCAGGCGAGGCGCTGATGGCCGTCATCATGTCCATCAAGCCGCCTTCGATGCGCTTGGCGATTTCAATTTCGCCTTCACGGGTAAGCAATTCAACGGTGCCCATTTCGCGCATGTACATGCGAACGGGGTCTGTGGTGCGACCAAACTCGCTGTCTACCGTTGAAAGGGCGGCTTCAGCAGCTTCTTCAGCCTCTTCTTCGGTAGAACCCGTAGGTGCGTTGTCTGTGATGATCAGAGTTTCAGCGTCGGGAGTCTGCTCATACACAGCCACACCCAAATCATTCAAAGTGGCAATCACCACTTCAAGGGTTTCCGCGTCGACCAACTTGTCAGGCAAGTGATCGGAAATTTCGCCGTGGGTGAGGTAACCACGCGTTTTGCCCAACTTGATCAAGGCCTTCAAGCGTTGACGGCGTTTGGCCATGTCTTCTTCGGACAAAACAGTTTCGTCCAAACCAAATTCTTTCATCAAGGCGCGCTCTTTGGCCTTGCTTATCTTCATGCGAAGGGGTTTGACTTTCTCGGTGGACTCCGCAACTGGCTCACCCACCAAGTCGTCTTCGATGTCGCTCAAATCTTCATCAATGGGGGCAGCTTCTGCTTTCGGTTTGCGACCACGCTTTGCGCCGGATGCTTTGACATCTGATTCAGGTGCGGTGGTTTTGCTTGGTTTGCTAGCGGAAACTTTGACACCTGCAGGAGCTTCAATTTTGATGTTGGTGGAAGCTTTCTCTTCTTGCTTGGATGGTTTTTTGTCGGCTGCTTTGGCCTTTGGCGCTTCAGGTTTTGCGACCTTGATGGGCGCTTTGGCAGGAGCCTTGACGGCGATTGTTTTTTTGGTTGCTGGCACTGAACTGGCTTTCTTGGCCGGAGTGACTGCCTTGGCTACGGGTTTGGCAACTGATTTAGAAACTGGTTTAGCAACTGGTTTAGCGGCTGTCTTGACCACTGCTTTAGAAGCAGTTTTGACAGGCGATTTGGCAGGTGTTTTGACCGTTGTTTTGGCAGGTGATTTGACTGGAGCTTTGGCTTTCACAGGACCTGTTTTGGTAGTTGCTTTAGAAACTGGCTTCGGAGCCGGTTTTGAAGTCGGCTTGATAGCAGATTTAGAAATGGGCTTCGCGACAGATTTGCTGGCTGGCTTGGTAGCTGCCTTTGCAATTGGCTTTGCGACAGGCTTTGCGACAGGCTTTGCGACAGGCTTTGCGACAGGCTTGACAGGTTTTTTCGCGCCAGACGTGACTTGTGCTTTAACGGGCTTCTTCGGCTTTTGAGCGGGCATGATGGACCTCAATACTTCAAACTGAATGGAAACAAACGCTGCGCCACAAACTTCTGGCGCGAGAGGGAAAGCAAATAAGCACCTGGAGGCAGGTGGCTAAATTTGCAAGATCTTATTGGTTAGACCAAATAGGCAAGACCAAATAGGCAAGATGTGTGGGCGAACATTTGGAATGCAGTCCTTGCGGTAATGGGGCCGTCCCATGGTGGGAAATGCGCTGTGGCTTTGGCCGGGTCCGGAGGTGCTGCTGTCGCTCTTGCCTGAAAAGTGGATTATACCCAAACAAAGCGAAAAAACTAGGAAATTTCAGCGCTCATGAGTTTTCGGCGCCGTTGGTGTATCTCTCGCCATTTTTGAAAAGCCTCGGGGCTTTGCGAAGTTTCAGCATTTTGCAGGGCGACAGTTTCCAGCTCTTTGAGCTGATCGATGAGCATCAGGTTAAGCAGCAGGCGCAGTTCTTTGTAAGCCTCTCCAGGCTCGATGTCGATGTGCCCTTCGGGTTGGCTAGGCGCATGGGAGCCCATGAGCTTGTCAGCCAAGCTGGAAAAACTTAAATGTTGCAATTCAGCTTTTAAAGTTCCCCAAGCGAGAGGGCCATGATCCAGAAACTGACTTTCAATCCACCGCATGATGTCGCCATGCTGACCAGGTAAATGAGACAGCAGTGAATGGTCTTCGGCAGACAAGCCATCCCACAGGGCCATGTTGGTGAGAATGAGCCTCACCGCATGGTCGGCTCGGCTGGCGGGCTGGACTCTGGGCCCAAGATCGGATGCTCCACGGGCATCGCCATGGCTGACCAGCCGCCATTTGCCATTTGAATCTTTTTGCCAAGTTTTGCCATCGGGGCGCGCACGAGAGGTTTTTTGGTAAGCCTGGTTTTTGGGCGGTTCAAAGGGCGAGGGCATGCCCTCGGGATCAAAGGCTGAATGGGAACCTTGGCTGGCCATCGATGGCGTTGCTGCCGAACTTTTGGGCTGCCCAGACGCCGCACCTCGGGGGCTACTGCGCGTTGCAGCAGCTTCAGCTTGTTGAAGCCAAAGCCCTGCCAACTCTGAAGCGTCAAGCTGAATCATTTGCGCCAACTCCGAAAGCAGTTGACGCTTTAAAGCACCATCTGGAAGGGCGCGCCAAAGGGGGCTGGCGTTGCTTGAAAGATGGGCTCTGCCTTCTGCAGAATTCAGATCACACCCTTCTGCGGCGACTTCAATTAAGAATTTAGACAGTGGCGTGGCATTGGCAACGGCAATCGAAAAGGCCTCAGGGCCTTTTTCGCGGATGAAACTGTCGGGGTCATGTTCTTGGGGCAAGAACAAAAATTTAATGCTTCGCACATCAGTTGCATAGCTCAGAGCGCCGTCTAGGGCTTTTCGAGCCGCCCTGCGACCAGCGGCATCGCCGTCAAAACCAAAGACGACGGAGTCTGTAAAACGGAAAAGCTTTTGAACATGGTCTGGCGTACAAGCGGTGCCAAGCGTTGCGACTGCATTGGGAAAACCCCATTGCGCCAAGGCCACGACATCCATGTAGCCTTCAGTGACCAGCACATAGCCTGAACTGTGAATGCTGTCGCGCGCTTCAAACAAACCATAAAGCTCGCGTCCCTTGTGAAAGACGGGCGTCTCAGGAGAGTTCAAATATTTGGGGGTGCCATCACCCATTACTCGACCCCCAAAACCGATGCATTCGCCTTTGATATTTCGAATTGGAAACATCACGCGGTCTCTGAAACGATCGTATCGTTTGCCATCTTCTTCGTTGACAATCACCAAACCACTCTCAGCCAAAAGTGGGTCGTCGTAGTCGGGAAATACGCTGGCCAAACTGCGCCAGCCTTCAGGTGAATAACCCAAGCCAAATCGTTTTGCAATTTGCCCCGACAAGCCACGGCCCTTCAAATAAGCCACAGCTTTGGGCGCAACTTTGAGTTGTTGTTGATAAGCATTGGCCGCTTTTTCCAACATGTCGCTCAAAGTGCTTTGCTTTTGTTTTTGGGCGGCAGCTTTGGCTTTGTCTTGAGGTGAGAGATCGTCTTCGGGAACGGTCATGCCTGTTTGTTGTGCCAAATCTTTCACGGCTTCAATGAAGGTCATGCCTGCATGGTCCATCAGAAAACCAAGCGCGTTGCCATTTTTTCCGCATCCAAAGCAGTGGAAAAATTGTTTGGTGGGGCTGACTGTAAAGCTGGGTGATTTTTCGCCGTGAAAAGGACAGAGCCCCATCAAGTTGGCGCCACCTTTTTTCAATTGGACATAGCGGCCAACAACCTCCACCACATCAACGCGGGAAAGAAGTTCTTGAATAAAAGACTGAGGAATGGCCACGTCCGTATTTTCGCCCAAGTTAGGGCTTCAATGGACAAAAAAGTCAATCAATCGTCAGAGTATGGACCTCAAAAGCCCCTGCTTTTTTGTCTGCAAAATAATGCTGCAAAGTTTCTTGAACGGTTCTGAAAGCCAATTCGCCCCAGGGAATTTCATCTTCGGCAAACATCCGGGCTTCTTGAGTTTCAAAGCCGGGCTCGAAGTTTTCGTTGTCTAATTCCGCCAAGAAATACAGATGAACTTGACCAACACGCGGCACACTCATGACCGTGAAGAGGGAGCCCATTTTGAATTGGGCACCAGCTTCTTCCGAGGTTTCGCGCGCGGCGCCCTGAGACGTGGTTTCGCCCAGCTCCATGAAGCCAGCTGGCAAGGTCCACTTGCCTTTTCGAGGCTCAATGTTGCGCTTGCAGAGCAATACCTTATGGCCTAAGTAGGGAACTGTGCCAACCACATTGAGGGGATTTTCGTAATGCACCAATTGACACTCGGTACAGATGGCGCGCTGCTTGGTGTCGCCATCATCAGGAAGCCGATACAAAACCGCCGAGCCACAGGCTCGGCAGTGTTTGATCAGTTGGCGTTGATAGCTCAAGCCTTTTTCGCAGGCGCTTTGGCTGCTGGCGCTTTGGAATGCTTCTCGATCAATGCGCGCGCTGTGTCGATCAGTTTGCGACCGTCGTAGCCGCGCTTGTTCATGTCCTCCTGCCACTCAACTTCCAGGGCGCGAGATTTGCGTCGGAACTCTTGCGCTTCAGCGGGGCCGACTGTGAAGATGGCATTGTTGCGATCGCTGGCAGATTTGCGGCCAGGCACATCGCCTTCCTGTTGAACTTTGCCCAACCATCCAGATGTTTCGATGCCACTGTTGTCATCGATGATTTTTTTCAAATCGGGTGGCAGAGAGTTGTATTTGGCTTTGTTCATGGCCATCACAAAAGTGGTGGTGTACAAGCAACCACCGGCAGGGTCAAACTCGGCGTGGAACTTGGTGAGCTCGTTGACCTTCACAGCAGGCACAACTTCCCAAGGAATGACGGCGCCATTGATGGTTCCTTTGGACAAGGCATCTGGAATGCCGGGCAAAGGCATGCCGACAGGGATGGCGCCCAATGTTCCCAACAGCTTGGTCACTTGGCGAGTCGGGGCACGCATTTTCAAACCTCTCATGTCAGCCACACTTTTGACGGCTTTGTCGACAGTGTGAATGGCGCCTGGGCCGTGCACATGCAAAGCAATTAAGTGTGTTTCTTTGAATTCATCGGGTGCCATGGTTTGCACATATTCCCAGTAAGCCTTGGATGCGGCTTCTGCATTGGTCATCATGAACGGCAGTTCAAACACTTCAATTCGGGGGAATCGACCGGCGGTGTTGCCTGGCAATGTCCAAACAATGTCCACCACACCATCGCGAGCTTGGTCATACAACTGAACCGGCGTTCCGCCGAGTTGCATGGCCGGATAGGCTTCAAATTTGATTCGGCCGCCAGATTCCTTTTCCACTTTGTTCATCCATGCTTTGTGCATGTTGAGCCACACATTGGACTGAGGGGCCATGAAGGTGTGGAACTTTAAAGTGACGGTTTGTTGGGCAAAACCTGTGAGGGCTGGCGCTGCGATGGCGGCTGCAGCACCTGACTTTAAAAGTGAGCGACGTTTGATCATGACTGTCTCCGGTTGGTAATGTCTGAATGTTAACGGATCAGAGCCCCAAAATGAGGCTTCCAATTAGGCAACGTATTGAATCAACCACAGGGAAATCCCGGGGAAGAAAAGCAGCAAGATGGTTCGAATGGTGTCGCTGATGAGGAAGGGCATGACGCCCTTGTAACTTTCAGAGATAGGTACATCCTTGGCCATGGAGTTGACCACATACACATTCAAGCCGACAGGGGGGGCCAACATGCCAAAGCCCACGGTCATGAGTACCATGATGCCAAACCAAATGGCGGTGGGCTCTTTGGCCATGCCAAAGTCAAGTCCCATGACCATGGGAAAGAAAATGGGAATGGTCAGCAAAATCATGCTGAGCTCGTCCATCACAGCCCCAAGGACCACGTAAAACAGCAGAATGGCCGTGACGATCATCAGAGGAGAAAGCCCCCAAGTGCTCACGACGGCTGCCAATTGGTTGGGTACCTGAGTGAGCGCCAATGAAGAATTCATGACGTCAGCGCCAATGAAGATCATGAAGATCATGGCAGAGCTTTCAGCCGTGGCATAAAAGCACTGCTTGAATTTGGCCCAGGTGATTTCGCGCTTTAGGAGGGCGGCCACAAAGGTGGAAGCAGCCCCTACGCCAGCGCCTTCTGTGGGGGTGAAAAATCCACCGTAAATACCACCAAAGACAATGATGAAAATGCTTGCAATCGGAGCAATGCCTGCGAGTGAAGCCAATGAAAATTTCACAATGTCTTCGTCGACTTCTGGCGCTTGACCTGGCACCATCCGCACATAGATGGCGATGGCAACCATGTAGCCCAGCATGGCAATGATGCCAGGCACCATGGCGGCTGCAAACAGCTTGGCAATGTTTTGCTCAGTCAAAATGGCATAGATCACCAGGGGCACTGAAGGCGGAATCAAGATGCCCAAGGTACCTCCTGCAGCCAAGGTGCCTGTGGACAAGCGACCCGAGTAGCCGTGGCGTTTCATTTCTGGCAAGGCCACACCCGTGATGGTGGCAGCCGTGGCAACTGAGGAGCCGCAAATAGAGCCAAAGGCCGCACTGGCCAAAACGGCAGCCATGGCCAGACCGCCTTTGAAGCGTGCCATGACACTGGCGGCAAATTGAAACAAGGCTTTGCTGATGCCGCCTTGGGTTGCAAAATGGCCCATCAAGATGAACAAGGGAATGACCGACAGGTCATAACTAGCAAATCTGGCAAATGCCAAATTGTTGAGAAAGCTGGAATAGGGCACCCAACCCGTTTGAACGAGATAGCCCAGCGTGCCTGCTGCAAACATCGAGACCGCAATGGGGATGCGCATGGCCATGAGAACCAACATGGCACCAAAGATAATCGCGCAGAGAGTCAGGGCGCTCATGCCGATGGCTCTTCCGAGCTTCTAAAGTTTTCACCCATCATGGCCTGAGTCAAGGCAATGGCCGCACTGAGTGCCAAAGGAGGTGTCATAAACGCATAAACGATCCACTCAGGAAAGCCCAGCATCATGGAGCCCGATTGCGAAGTCCACGCATTCATACCACCCAAAAAAGTTCGCCATGTGAGCAATGCAAAAGCCGCAGCCATGAACAATGCTCCCAATCGGTCCAACTGTGTAATGGTCGCTGGACTGGCCTTGGCAGTGAAAAAATCCACCACGATGTTGGCTTTTTTGAATTGGCAAAGGGGCATGAACAGCGCAATGGCAGCGCCAGTGGCAACGCCCGTAAGCTCAAAATCACCCACAATGGTTGAGCCGTTGGTATTGCGACCAATGAGGCTATAGCATGTCATCAAAGTGATGAAAGTCAGCAACGCGCCCGCCAAGATGCTGCAAAGTTTGGCCAGTAGCTCAAGTATTTTCAATCTTTAACTTTCACATCGCCGGGCCCAAGGCCCGGCTAAGTTGCGATTTATTTGGCGGGGTCAACTTTGACAGTCAAAGTTCCTAGGCCAGCCACGTGGCCAACCAATGTATCGCCGGCCACCACTGCAGCAACGCCTTCGGGTGTGCCTGTGTAAATCAAATCACCAGGTTGCAGCTCCCATGCGGCAGAGAGGTGCTCGATGGTTTCTGCCACGTTCCAAATGAGTTTGGCCACACTGCTTTTTTGTCGAACTGCACCGTTCACCAACAGATCAATTTCTGCTTCATTGACATTGCCTGCCTTGGCTTTTGGGGTGATAGGGCCAATTGGCGCTGAATGATCGAAGGCTTTGCCAATGCACCATGGGCGACCTTGTTTCTTCATGTCGTTTTGCAAGTCGCGGCGCGTCATGTCCAAACCAACGGCATAGCCAAAAATGTGCTTTTCTGCATCTGCGGCTTTGATGTTTCGACCACCGGTGCCAATGGCAACCACCAATTCAATTTCATGGTGAAAGTTTTGGGTCAAGCTGGGATAAGGCATGGCGCCAGTTTCTCCTTCATTGACGACCACCAAAGCGTCGGCGGGTTTTAAGAAGAAGAAGGGTGGCTCTCTGCCTGTGAATCCCATTTCTTTCGCGTGTTCTTCGTAATTGCGACCAACGCAATAAATACGGCGAACTGGATAACGTTCAGCTTGTCCCAAGACTGGCACGGAGGCCACGGGGGCTGGAGAGAAAACAAAACTCATAAAGACCTTTCAAACAAAGAAAAATGAAGATGCCTAAAATCAATTTTCATAAGTATACTTATGATTCGACGCTTTTGTCGCAAACACCCAATCATAATTGCATGGAGAAGAGTTTTGATTTTGCGCATGCACCGGGGCACTTGGTGCGTCGTGCTCAGCAGATTGCTGTTGCTTTGTTTATGACTGAGTTGGCTGCAGAGGACGTGACGCCGGTGCAATTTGCCATCTTGAATGCTGTGATGGACACCCCGGGCATTGATCAAATCACCTTGTCTGGGCGCGTGGCGTTTGATGCAGCCACTTCTGGTTCTGTGATTGGACGCTTGGAAGCCAAAGGATGGATCCAACGTGAGGCAGATCGGGTCGACCGACGGCGTAAGCTTTTGTGGTTAACGCCGTCAGGCCAAGAGGCTACGCTGCTCATGAAAACAGCCGTAGAGCGGGTGCAAGAGAAACTACTCAAACCGCTGAATCAGCAAGAAGCCGAACAACTTGTGGGCTTGCTTGCCAAATTGGTTAACGGCCATGAGTCAGAACCATCCGCCAATAAGACATGAGGACTACTTTAATGCTAGCCCTCTAATTCAGCAGTTGAGTGCTTTAGCTTTTGTAGGTGAGTTCAAAGTGCTCTACCACCGGAGGGGCAGCAAAAAATGGCCCCACAATGGCGCGCCATTCTGTGAACATGGCCGACTCCCTGAATCCCACGGTGTGATCTTCCAGGGTGTCCCAGAAAATTTGCAAAACAAAACGGTCAGGACTTTCGATCCCTTTATTCACTTTGGCGCCTTGAAAGCCCTTGGCCTTTGAAATCACAGTTTGAATGCCGCGCGCAATGGCTTCTTCAAAGGCTGCTTCTTGACCGGGTTTGATGCGAATGTCTGCTAATTCAAGAATCATGATGTTCCTAGGTTAATGTCAATGGAAGATGAAATTGTGTCGCAATTGAGGTGTTTACCTGTCATTGAGCTGGCCTCGTATTGTGGCAAAAAAGCCGGCATCAAAGTCGGCGCTGCTTCGCAACCCATAAAACCAGCGCAAGGAAGGCAAGGCTGACAATGCACAGGGCAAAACTGGCTGCCGCCCAAAAAGTACTCACTTCGGGCCTAGCAACAAGAGGCCCAATGCCTTCATAGGCCCAGACAAAAGCACCCCAAAGCCCAACCCCCCACAACATGATGCTGTAGATGATGAGAGGCAACAAAGTCATCCGATAGCACCTCAGAATAAAGGCACAAACCGCTTGCAACGCATCCACCAAGTGATAAATGGCCACCCATCCCAAAACAACGGTGGCAGCCAATGTCACTGCGGCATCAGTTGAAAACCAGCCCGCCATGGTTTGTTTACCCAAGGCCAGCGCTGTACTGAGCAGCAGGGCGAGAATGAGGGTCAACTTCAAGCCCGTGTGGGCGGCTTTTTCGGCTTGAACAGCGTCATTGGCGCCGATCCAATAGCCAACCCGAGCACTGCAAGCGATGCCAAGCGCTAGCGGAATCATGTACAACAAAGTGGCAATGCTGGTTGCAATTTGGTGGCTTGCTGATGCCACCACGCCTTGCCTGGAAATGAAGAGCGCCATCATGGTGAAAGCCGTGACCTCAACCAATACGGACAGAGCGGCTGGAATGCCTAAGCGCAAAAACTCTTTGAGCATTTTCCAATTGGGCGCTTCCATCGCTTGCCATATTTTGAATTCTTGATAGACCTTTTGCGATCGCAAAAAATAGATGCCCATGAGCATCAGCCACGTGTTGACAGCCAAGGTCGCCCAAGCGCAACCCACCACGCCTTGCGCTGGTAGGCCTAGGCCGCCTAGAGTGAACCAAATTGAAAGTGGAATTTTGAGTCCCAATCCTGCAATTTGAAGGACTGTGACCCAAAGCGGCATTCCTAGGCTTTGGTTCAGCGTTGAGTACATTCGAAACAGCAGTGAAGGTCCCACTGCAATTGCCAAAACCAGCAAGTAATCTCGAACATCATTTTGCAGACTTTCAGGAACACCCGTGGCGTTCAGCCAAGGATCAGGAAACAACAAGGCCAAAGTGCCTAAGAAACTCACGCCAAGGCACAAATACAAAGCTTGACGAACCGATTTGCCAAGCGCTGCGTGGGAGCCAGCCCCCCGCAACTCCGCCCATACGGGAAGCAGGGCGGTGATCAAGCCATTCAATGACACATAAATACTGATGTAAATGGCTGTGCCGACTGACAACGCTGCCAGCGCCGATGCGCTGTATCGACCCGCCACCAAGGTGTCAACCACACCAAAAGCCATCACAGCCAATTGCCCCACTAAAACCGTACCGGCGTGGCGGATGATGGTGCGTGCTTCAAACATACCGCAATGAAATTTCAGGGTTGGGTTGAGTTGTTGGAACTCACTGCTCTGAACAAAACGATGTCTTCGTTGTTGTCAGAAGGGCGGCGCACGGTGGCGTGGCGCGTCCACAAACCGACATTGACCTCTTGAGAGAGAGAAGCCAGTGCTTGAGTATCAACAATGAGCCAAGCACATTGCCTTGACTCAGATCTTGACGTCTCAGATTGGCTCAGGGCCGGGTACAACTTCATATTGCCGTGAAACTCAAAGGCTGCGCCTTGTGCCTTGGTGAGCCCATGGTACTGAACACATTCTGTGTCACCCATCATGCTTTTAACTTGGTGAACCAAGGGTGCATAACTCCTCGCAAAATCCAAGAGTGGTAACCAAAGGGTCATGATCAACAACCAGCACAAGCTGGCGCCACTTGCTGGCAACACCATGCTTTTCCAGAGGGCAGAGCGGTGCCTGCCAGCGCGCCATTTCACAAGACTGGCCCAACCTAGAGTGGCCAAGCCAGCAAGGATGAATGCAGCCCATGAAAATTGACTGACAAAGCCAGGCGCCAGTCGGGCGACATTGATCGCAGGTTGGGCTGGAAAGCCGGTTTGCATCGAGATCCAAACTGTCCAAATGATCAGAGCGCCTATGCTGAAGAACAACAGGGTGAACCAATCAATGAACGCACTCATGCTGCGCTTTAAAGTAGGCAAAGCAAAGGCCGCTAAGGTGGCCAAGGCAGGCAGGGCTAGGAGCAGCGCACGGTCAGTGATGCCAGATAACCATGTGCAGACAATGACCACACACAAGAACCAAAGTGGCAATGACAAATGGGGGTTGGCTGAAAGGTTTTTCAACTGGTAGCGCCATCGCCAAAGCGTCCACAAGGCCAAGGGCCAAGCTGGCCATGTGAACCACAAAAGCAATCTGGCCATGGACTTGATTTCAAGGAGCTGAGGCAAGTCAACGCGCCATTGCCACAATTCCAGCTTGCTTGTGATGGCCGCGGTGGTCAGGCAAAAGATCAAAACCCAGGCAACGTCGACACGCCGAACTCGCACTGAATGAGGTTTTTGAGAATCAAGCGCAAGCACCATGGCGCCACCCGCACCCAAAAACATGGCCAAAGCAGGTGCACCAGAGAGTGCTAAGCCCACAATGCCGATGGCTGCGCACAAGAGCGCAGGGATTCGTCGGCGAGCCAAATTGGCCAATGCAAAAAAGAGCTGGGCAGCAAAGGCAAGTTGTGCAAGTGCTGGTGTGGCTTCATGGGAAAGCCTGGCCAAACCCAAGCAAGCTAGCAAGGCAAGTAGCCCACCATCTGCGATGGCCCTGGCGTAGTCTGCCGGCTTGGCTTCTCCGCCAAAGGCAAAGCTGACAGGTTGCGCCGCAGGCGAACGCGCCAAAGCATAAATCGCATACCAAGTGGCTGCCAGTGTGAGGCCTAACAAAGCAATGAAGGGCAAGTGAGCGGCCGTGTCTGAGGGAAAGCCGTCGGGTGCCCATTGAATGGCCCATGCTCCAAGCCAATAGGGCAGAAGAGCGGCATCCGGATCGGCTTGTCCAAGGAGAGTGGGTTTGAGCCAAGAAATGTTTTCAGGTGCGACTGACAGAGCCAAATTTCGCATGAAGCCAAAGGCCTCCATGTCATCGGATTTCCAGGGCGTGCGGCCAACGAAGCCTGGCAACACATAGGCCAAGCAAAGCGCCCACAAAACCCAACGCGGCAAGCGCCGAACGGCACTTTGTGCCACGATGGCTGGGCTGGAAGATGTGTCTGATGAGTAAGAGTTCACAATTCAGAAGATAGCAGAGACAGTATCAAAACCACAAGCAGATGCAGGCTGGGTTGGGCTCGCAAAAAACAAGGGCAGGCCGGTTGCCCGGGCTGCCCTGTGAGATTGCAAAATGACGTAATTTGAAATTACGCGGTCGCTTAGATTACTTGGTTACAGAAGTTTTGCCGAAACGGTTGCGGAACTTCTCAACGCGGCCGCCCATGTTGTCGACAGATTTCTGGGTGCCGGTGTAGAAAGGGTGTGATTCGCTGGAGGTATCCAACTTGAACAAAGGCAACTCGCGGCCGTCGTCCATCTTCACCATTTCTTTGGCATTGACGCAAGAACGTGTGACGAACTTGAAGCCGTTAGACAAATCCAAGAAGCAAACTTCTCGGTAGTTGGGGTGAATGCCTTCTTTCATGATCTATTCCTTGAGGTCAGATGCGACAGCCGCCCTCGGACCATCCGGGGTACTTTTCGCGAAACACGAGATTATGGCATGAAATCAATGACTTGCAGGCCAAATGAGGGTTGAAAAAGCAATTCTTTAGCCGCCGCGGCGCATCATGTCGAAGAATTCAACGTTGCTCTTGGTGGCTTTCATGCTCTTCAAGACCATTTCCATGGCCTCAATTTCGTCCATGTTGTACATGAACTGGCGCAAGATGCGTGTTTTTTGCAGCACTTCAGGCTGCAGCAACAACTCTTCGCGGCGGGTACCACTGCGGTTCAAGTTGATGGCTGGGAACACGCGTTTTTCGTACAAGCGTCGTTCCAAATGGATTTCGCAATTGCCCGTGCCTTTGAATTCTTCAAAGATCACCTCGTCCATGCGGCTACCGGTATCAACCAGAGCCGTGGCAATGATGGTCAAGCTGCCGCCTTCTTCCACATTGCGAGCCGCTCCGAAGAAACGCTTGGGGCGCTGCAGCGCATTGGCGTCGACACCGCCGGTCAAGACCTTGCCTGAGCTGGGGACCACGTTGTTGTAGGCCCGCGCCAAACGGGTAATCGAGTCCAGCAAGATGACCACGTCTTTTTTCAATTCCACCAAACGCTTGGCACGCTCAATGACCATCTCGGCCACGTGCACGTGACGGGCAGCGGGTTCATCGAAGGTAGAGGCAATCACTTCGCCGCGCACTGTGCGCTGCATTTCTGTCACCTCTTCAGGGCGCTCGTCAACCAGCAGCACCATAAGGTGAACGTCGGGGTTGTTGGCTGTGATGGCGTGCGCAATGTGCTGCATCATGACCGTCTTGCCTGACTTGGGCTGCGCCACGATCAAGGCGCGTTGACCTTTGCCGATGGGGGCGATGATGTCAATCACCCTGCTCGTGATGTTCTCATCGGCCTTGATGTCACGCTCCAAGCGCATTTGAATGTTGGGGAACAAGGGCGTCAAGTTCTCAAACATGATTTTGTGCTTGTTGTTCTCAGGCAAATCGCCATTGACCTTGTCAAGCTTGGTGAGGGCAAAGTAACGCTCGCCATCTTTGGGGATGCGAACTTCACCTTCAATCATGTCGCCGGTGTGCAGGTTGAATCGGCGCACTTGGCTGGGACTGATGTAAATGTCGTCGGTACTCGCCGTGTAGCTGGTATCGGGGCTGCGCAAGAAGCCAAAGCCGTCGGGCAAGATTTCCAAAACGCCATCGGCAAAGACTTGCTCACCAGCGCGAGCGCGTTTTTTGATGATGGCAAACATCAGCTCTTGTTTGCGCATGCGGCCGGTGTTTTCAATCTCAAGCGCATCAGCTTGCTTGAGGACTTCAGACACGTGGAGTGCCTTGAGTTCGTTTAAATGCATGGATTTACCTGCGTAAAGCAACCCTAGAGGGGTTGATGTCAAAAATCTGGGGGAGGAGAAAGCCGAAATTTCAAACGTCTAGAAACCAAAGCCTGAAATTTGCACCTGGAATAAGCTTGGTGCTGGTGGCTTTTCAAAGTTGCTATCTTGAAACTGTGCTGAAGCCCTTGTGGGGCCCAGCGGATTGGATTATGACAGGATTTTTGAGGTTCAAGCCAGTTGTTGGTCAATGAAGGCGGTGAGTTGTGATTTGCTCATGGCGCCTACTTTGGTGGCGGCCAACTGACCGTCTTTGAAAACCATGAGTGTGGGGATGCCCCTAATGCCAAACTTGGCGGGGATATCGCGGTTTTCATCGACATTCATTTTGGTGATTTGCAATTTGCCAGCGTAGCCTGTTGCCACTTCGTCCAAAATGGGCGCAATCATTTTGCAAGGCCCGCACCATTCAGCCCAAAAGTCGACGATGACAGGCTTGTCGGCCTTGAGCACATCGTTGTCAAAAGTGGCGTCGGTTGTGTGTTTGATCAAATCGCTGGCCATGGCCTTTTCCTTAGAGAGATTGAGATTACTGCGAGGTTCTGTTTGTAAACTTCCTGTATTTTGACAGAAACACGCAAAGCCGCTCTGATGACAGGGCCTCCCCTTACTTTTTGACAAAATGAACAACATCCCCCACGAGTCCTCAAAACCGCAGAACGTGTCCGTGGCGGTCGTTGGCGGCGGCCCAGCAGGACTCATGGCGGCACAAGTCTTGTCCAGTCTTGGCCATTCCGTGCACCTGTTTGATGCCATGCCCTCAGTCGGCCGTAAGTTTTTATTGGCAGGCCGCGGCGGTCTCAACCTCACGCATTCTGAGGCTTTTGAGCACTTTGTGCATCGATATGGCGAGCAAGAATCGCAGCTAAAGCCAATTTTGAGTGTCTGGGGCGCTGATCAATTGCGGTCTTGGGCGCAAGAGTTGGGCGTTGAAACCTTTGTCGGCACTTCAGGTCGAGTTTTCCCCCTGGAAATGAAAGCCGCGCCTTTGTTAAGGGCTTGGTTGTCTCGACTGCGTCATCCAGTGAGTGGCAAACCTGTTGAATTTCACATGCGTCACCGCCTCATTGGCCTCAAGGCCTGTTCTTGCGCAGAGTCTGACCATTCCCAAATTGAATTGACTTTTGAAGTTCGGGATCTGACATCCAAACAGGTCCTAGCGCGGCAATGGACGGCGCAGTCTGTGGTTTTGGCTCTGGGGGGAGGGAGTTGGTCCCGCCTGGGATCTGATGGGGCTTGGGTGACCTGGCTGCAAGCCGCAGGCATTCCCGTGAATCCGCTCCAGCCCTCCAACTGTGGCTTTCATGTGGCAGGGCGAGAGGGACAGGGTTGGACGCCCTTTTTCATTTCCCGTTTTGCTGGCAAACCCTTGAAATCTGTTGCCATGGCGTGGTTGGCATCTTCGGGTCAGGTTACAAGGCGACAGGGGGAGTTTGTGGCAAGTTCTTACGGCATAGAGGGCAGTCTCATTTATGCCGCCTCAGCTGACTTGCGCAAAGCCATTCAAGCTCAAGGAAGTGCGGAATTAAAACTGGACTTGTTGCCCGATTGGACGCTGGAGAAAGTGGTTCAGGCGGTTTCGCACCCTAGAGGGTCTCGCAGTTTGTCCTCGCATTTGAAGGGGCGCTTGGGCATAGACGGTATCAAGATGGCACTCTTGAACGAGCTTTTATCACCTGCGGTATTGCAAAATTCGGCGCAACTGGCTGTGGCCATCAAGGGCTTGAGCATCAAACTCACTGCCACCAGACCCATGGATGAGGCCATTAGCACGGCCGGCGGCGTGGCTTGGGGTGGCCTGGATGCGGGGCTGCAAACCAAAGTTTTGCCCGGCGTCTATGTGGCTGGGGAAATGTTGGATTGGGAGGCCCCAACTGGTGGCTATTTGTTGACTGCTAGCATGGCCACTGGCTACAAAGCAGGGCTGTCTGTCCATGCTGAAATGAAAGGTGACGAGCCTTGACCCCGGCACTGGCTCTGCAGTTAGAGCTGCTTGGTTCCCCACCTGACTCGGTTGGCCGCTTTACCATGCGGGAAGGCCCGTCGAGGGCTATTGTAAGACACCCTTAGAATCTCGACATGTCCTATCTTGTTCTGGCTCGCAAATACCGTCCTCGCAACTTCACTGAAATGGTGGGGCAGGAGCATGTGGTGCAAGCCCTGACCAATGCGCTGGTCCAACAAAGGTTGCACCATGCGTATTTGTTCACAGGCACACGAGGTGTTGGCAAAACCACTGTCTCTCGCATTTTGGCCAAATCACTCAATTGCCAAGGGGCCGATGGGCAAGGCGGCATCACGGCTGAGCCCTGCGGTGTTTGCCAAGCATGCAAGGACATTGATTCAGGTCGGTTTGTCGATTACACAGAATTAGACGCAGCTTCCAATCGTGGCGTTGACGAGGTTCAAAGCTTGCTAGAGCAGGCGGTTTACAAGCCTGTTCAAGGCAGATTCAAAGTTTTCATGATTGACGAGGTTCACATGTTGACCAACACGGCATTCAATGCCATGTTGAAGACCTTGGAAGAGCCGCCCGAATACCTCAAGTTTGTATTGGCCACCACCGATCCGCAAAAAGTACCAGTCACCGTTTTGTCGCGTTGTTTGCAATTTAATTTGCGTCCGATGGCGCCAGAAACCGTCTTTGAACATTTGAAGCAAGTCTTGGCGCAAGAGAATTTGCCTGCGGAGCCGATGGCCCTGAAGTTACTAGCTCGCGCAGCCAGAGGCTCTATGCGGGATGCGTTGAGCCTCACCGATCAAGCCATTGCATTTGGCAGTGGGCAGTTGCAAGAGGCAAGCGTGCGTTTGATGTTGGGCAGCGTCGATAGAAGCCATGTGATGGGCCTGATCGATGCGCTTACAAGAGCCGATGGCGCAATGGTGGTCGCCATATCGGAGAGTTTGCGTTTGAATGGTTTGTCTGCGGCGTCCGCCTTGGAAGACATGTCGGTGGTTTTGCAGCGCATGGCAGTTTTGCAAGCCGTGCCAAGCGCCGCTGCCGAGTCAGACGATCCTGACCATCAAGAAATGTTGCGCTTGTCTCAGGCCATGCCTGCAGATGAAACCCAATTGCTCTACAGCTTGTGTTTGCACGGCCGAACAGAACTGGGCTTGGCTCCCGATGAATATGCCGCGCTCACCATGGTCTTGCTGAGGTTGTTGGCGTTCAAACCTCAAGGATCCAAAGTTCAACAGGCGTCAGCGCCTGAGGCTCAAAAAAAAACTTTAACGACAGCACCCGTTAGTCCCATTGAAGCGCCGTTGCAGATTCGCAATCTGCCTATCCGTGAAGCTACCGAACCCTCTGAAAGGACAACACCCAAGGTGTTGGTCATGTCGGAAGAGGGGCATTTTTGGGCGCAAACAGTTCGCCAGTTGGTCGCCAATGAGGCTGTGACCGCCTTGGTGCGTGAGTTGGCATTGCAATCTCAATTGATTGCCCGCGATACCGATCAATGGCATTTGAGAATTGAAAGCGAATCTTTGAATCAAGGCACTGCACGTGAACGACTTCAAGCAGCCTTGAATGCCCAGGGTTTTGCCGTTAAGTTGGTGGTCGAAATTGGCAAGGTGACCGATTCACCCGCTCAGCGCAATGCTGCTGCGCTGGCTGAAAAGCAAAATGCAGCCGAAAATTTGATTCAATCAGATCCATTGGTTCAAGACATGATTCAAAATTTTGGCGCCAAAATAGTGCCAGGCACAATCAGGCTTATCTCCTAAATTTCACTGAAGGAAAATAGATGTTCAATAAAGGTCAACTCGCCGGCTTGATGAAGCAAGCACAGGCCATGCAAGACAACTTGAAAAAAGCGCAAGATGAATTGGCTTTTGTTGAAGTGGAAGGCTCCTCTGGCAGTGGCATGGTCAAAGTATTGATGACTTGCAAACACGCGGTCAAGCGTGTCACGATCGATCCCTCCTTGTTGACGGACGATAAGGACATGCTGGAAGATTTGGTTGCTGCTGCGTTCAATGATGCTGTGCGTCAAGCAGAGGAAGTCTCGCAACAGAAAATGGGCAAACTGACAGCTGGTTTACCGCCAGGCATGAAGCTGCCCTTTTAAGGGATCTGAACGCCATGCAAAAATCCAACGCCCACGCTTTAGATGCGTTGATACAAGCGCTGCGGGTTTTGCCAGGGGTGGGCGCGAAGTCTGCATCTCGCATGGCGTTTCATCTGATGCAGCATGAGCGATCCGCTGCAATTCTTTTGGCCAAAGCCCTAGAGCATGCATGTGCCAATGTGAAGCACTGCGCCACCTGTCACACCTTGACGGAATCAGACGTGTGCAACATGTGCGCCGATCCAGAGCGTGATCGTTCTCAATTGTGTGTCGTGGAAACGCCCGCAGACCAAGCAGCAATTGAGCGCACTTCCACCTTCAAAGGGCTGTACTTTGTGCTGATGGGAAAATTGAGTCCCCTGGATGGTTTGGGTCCTAAGGATTTGGGCTTCGCCAAGTTGTCAGAGCGTTGCAACGATGGCTTGGTACAAGAAGTCATTCTGGCCACCAATTTCACCGGCGAAGGCGAGGCGACAGCCCACGTCATTGCGGAAATGTTGAAAAAACGGGGGCTGCGTGTTACACGATTGGCCAGGGGTGTGCCGGCTGGCAGTGAGTTGGAATATGTCGATTTGGGCACCATAGCCCATGCCTTGGTCGATCGTCGCTAAACTTTGTGCCAGATCACGGGCTTTTTGCCTAGTATTCAACATTACGTAATTACCCGCTTGGGATGTTTCCCAATGTGCAGATATCGATACCTTTGTATGCTGAACCTGTTATTCATGGGTTCAAACGAAGGGGTCTTGGCGTGGTGGAGAGGTTGCGACGGCGTGAGTTTTCAGCAATGGGAATGGGTGTGGGCATGGCCTTGTCCTGCGCTTGGCTGTCGCCAAACTTCTCACATGCCGCCTCTGCTCCTCAAAAGGTGACCATTGCATTGGCTGCCAAGAGCAGCCTTTATCACTTGCCGCTGGTCTTGGCAGATCAGCTTGGCATGTTCAAAGCTGAAAACTTACACATTGATTGGCTCGAGTGTGATTCTGGCCATCAAGCTGTGCAAGCGGCCCTCAGCGGACAAGCCGAAGTGATTTCGGGTGCGTTTGAGCATGCGCTTGACTTGCAGGCTCGGGGCTTGAATTACAGGGCTTTTGTGTTGCAAGGCCGCACACCTCAAATGAGTGTGGGTGTGGTCTCTCGCAAGGCCAACACCATGAAGTCTTTGGCCGAATTGAAATCTGTGCGCTTGGGCATTTCTTCTTTGGGATCTGGCACGCATTGGCTGGCGCAGCACTGGATGTACAAAGCCAATTTGTCTGCTGAGAATTTTCAATTTGTGGAACTCGGCGCCAATACATCCAACGTGATGGAAGCCATCAGATCAGGCGCAGTAGACGGACTGTGTTACGTCGATCCCATCATGCATTACCTTGAGCAAAAAAATGAATTGCGTCTATTGACTGACACCCGGACATTGCTCAGCTCGCAAAGGATGTTTGGAGGGTCGATGCTTTCAGCATGCTTAATTGGGAAAGCAGAGTTTTTGCAAAAACGCTCGGACGTCGGACTCATCTTGACCATGGGCGTGGTTCGAGCGCTTCAATGGCTTAAAACAGCCGGACCTTCCGATATTCTCAAAATGGTGCCTTCGACCAACTGGATGGGCGATCGGGCTATCTATTTAGGTGCCTTGGACAAGGTGCGCGACAGCTACAGTTTGGACGGCGTGTTTTCAGCCGATGCCTTACAAAACACTTGGCGGGTGAGAGCCAGCAGGGTGACCAGCGATCGAGCCAACTGGACCACCCTCGGACAATCCTTTACCAATGAATTTGCGTTGATTGCCAAGCGCAAATTCAGTTCTTGAGGATCTAATTTTTAGCGTTGGCTTTTTCTTTGGGCTTTGAAGCACTTGCAGAAGCTGGAGATGCAGTAGATGCAGTAGATGCTTTGTTGCCCGGTTTGACAGCTTGCTTGGTGACTTGCTTGGTGCTTGCTTTTTTACCGGTCTGTTTGCTACCTCGCGAGCTGGCTGTGGTGGGGACCAAAATAGCAATCGATTGGCCGGGTTTGAGTGCCACGGGCATTTTGAGTTTGTTCCATGCCGCGATGCTGGTCGGTGTGACATCGTGTCGGCTTGCCAGTGAGGCCAGCGTGTCGCCCTTTTGAACCTTCACCATAATTCTGCGCAACACAATTTCGGGCGCAAAGGCAATTTGGGCATTGTCAGCCAAATGCTCAGTGACGTCTGCGTCAAGAGCGCCTTGTCTGGCAACCAACAAAGTTGAGCCCTGCTTCACTTGCATGCCTTTGGGAATTTGGTTGACTGCTCGCAACTCGTTCTCTGACATGTTGACCAGCTTGCTGGCTTCAGAAACTTTCATGGTCTTAGGCACAGACCAAGCCGTCCAACTGGCCAGTGGCTTTTGTGCATGCTCTTCCAATCTGCGTTGGAACCGATCGGCATTGTCCCAGGGGAGCAAAATTTCAGGCGTCCCTGCAGCCAAGATCACAGGTCGACTCATGGAGGGGTTCAATGCTTTGAAGTCATCCATGCTCACGCCTGCAAAGTTGGCAGCCAACTTGACATCGATGTCGCGCGTGATGTTCACAGGCTTAAAGTAGGGGTGGTTTTGAATGAGGGGTAGACGAGCGTTGAAATTTTGCGGTTGGGCAATGATATTTTTCACTGCTTGCAATTTGGGCACGTAGTATCGAGTCTCATTGGGCATTTTCAAATCGGTGTAACTCACACCCAAGCCCGCGGCTTTGTTCTTTGCAATAGCCCGGCCAACGCTGCCTTCTCCCCAGTTGTAAGCTGCCAAAGCCAAATGCCAATCACCAAACATGCTGTAGAGCTTTTGCAAGTAATCGAGTGCAGCTCGGGTTGACTCAATCACACCGCGCCGCTCGTCTCTGAAAACATTTTGTTTTAAATCGAAGTATTTACCCGTTGCTGGCATGAACTGCCACATGCCAGCAGCCTTGGCGGAAGAGACGGCTTCGGGATTGAAGGCCGATTCAATGAAGGGCAACAGAGCCAGCTCGGTGGGCATATTTCTGCGCTCGAGCTCTTCAACAATGTGAAACAAATACCTTCTTGAGCGCTCAGTCATTCGAACCATGTAGTCTGGTCTTGCGGCATACCAATCTTCACGATCCTTCACCAAATCGCTTTCCAAATCAGGCATGGCAAAACCTTGGCGTATGCGAACCCAGATGTCGGCGGGCGGCTCTGTACTCACCCCCATTGGGGACTGAGCTACAGCCGGCTTGGTCGCAGCATTGGCTTTCGAGATATCGGCTTTGCTGACATTGGCCGTTGTCGCAGGGCCTGAGGCGTCTGCAGTTGAGGGGGCAGCAAGTACAGGAGGCTCGGTGGCAACAGCCGCTGATTTCTCATTTGTTGGGATCATGGAGCCCAAATTGGCGCATCCAGCAAGCAACAAGGCAAGGCACAGACTGAGGGAAAATTTCAGGGCGTTGGCCAATGGAGAGTGGTTCATTTGTACTCGTTTTTCCAGATTCGCAGTTGTGCAAAAATTTCAGCTTCATTGTCTGTGACTTGGGGCGCCACTTTTTTGACAGCATTGATCACCGATGGCTTGCGCGTTCGCAGAAAAGGATTGATTTGCAATTCATTGCCAAGTTCTGCAGGCAATGTGGGCAAGTTTTGAGTCCTGAGTTGTTCGCAATGGCTGATGTAATCTTTGAGGATGAAGTTGTCAGGCTCAACGGCATTGGCAAATTTCAAATTGCTCAATGTGTATTCATGAGCACAGCAAACACGCGTTGAGCTGGGCAGCGCGGCCAGCTTGTCCATCGACTTCAGCATCTGTTCGGCTGTGCCCTCGAACAAACGGCCACAACCACCCGAAAAAAGGGTGTCGCCACAAAAAAGCAAGGGAGTTTGATCAGCAGGCTCTGCATAATAAGCAACGTGTCCAGCCGTGTGACCTGGAACATCGATGGTGCGAAAGTTCAAGCCTTGCCAGCTCAATTCGCTGCCCTGTGACATGGCCTGATATTCAAACCCCAGTTTTTCGTTCGCGGGGCCGTAGACCTTGGCGCCCCATTCGCGTTGAAGGGCGCTCACGCCCCCCGTATGATCGCCATGGTGATGCGTGACTAAAATGCAGTCGAGCCGATGGTTGTTCTCTTTCAACCAGTGGCTGACAGGCGTCGATTCACCTGGATCGACAACCAAGGCCAAGCCTTGGTGTTGCAAGAGCCAAATGTAATTGTCGGAGAATGCAGGTAGCGGTAAAAGGTTCATGAATCCTCCTATTATAGAAACCAACTCTGTGGCGCAAAACTGGCGTCGATGGCTCACCACGCCTGCGGGTTCTTTTTTGTTGAACTGGGAGCAGTCCCAATTGGATGAATTGGTGTCCGACATCTTTGGTTATCACGCGCTTCAGTTGGGGATGCCTGAACTCAATGGCCTTAATACCAATCGCATGCCGCACCAATGGCTTGCTCTTTCAGAGACAGAGGACGTTCCAGACACGCTGAACTATCAATTTGCCGCTCACAGCATTGCGCTGCCATTCCAAGCGGACAGCATGGACTTGCTGGTCATGCCTCACAGCCTCGAGTTGAGCTTGGACGCCCATGCCAGCTTGAGGGAGGCCGAGCGCGTTTTGATGCCAGAAGGACATCTGATCATGACGGGGTTGAACCCTGCCAGCCTTTGGGGTTGGCGCCACAAGCGTTCTCAGTGGTACCAGCGTTGGGGGTTTGAAGGTTTAACAGCTCCCCCCTGTGAAGAGCTCATAGGCTATTGGCGATTGCGGGATTGGCTTCGGTTGTTGGGCTTTGAAGTCAAAGTCAGCCGGTTTGGCTGTTGGCGCCCCGCACTTGAAAAATCCAAATGGTTTGACCGCTGGTCATTCATGGACAGGTTAGGCGCTCAATGGTGGCCTATTTTGGGCGGCGCTTATGTCATTGTGGCGGTGAAAAAAGTCCAAGGCGGGCGCATTTTGGGGGCGACCTGGAAGCACCGGGTGCCTCAAGGAAAGACGGCCGTGACACTGGCCCGACGCCAAAATCAAATTGAAGGGGACTCAGTCGCCCAACGAAAGAGCCAAATTGAACCACGTTGAAATTCACACCGACGGCGCCTGTAAGGGCAATCCAGGCCCAGGAGGTTGGGGGGCATTGCTGCGTTCTGCGGAGCATGTCCGAGAAATATGTGGCGGCGAGCTAGACACCACCAACAACCGGATGGAGCTGACTGCGGTGATTGAGGCCTTGCTCGCATTGAAGCGTCCCTGCAAGATCACCTTGTTTTTAGACAGTGAGTATGTTCGCAAGGGCATCACGGAGTGGATTCATGGCTGGAAAGCCAAGGGCTGGCGAACCGCTTCGAAACAGCCCGTAAAAAATGCAGACCTTTGGCAAAAATTAGACCATTTGGTTGCAAATTCAGGCCATCAAATTGAATGGCGTTGGGTCAAAGGCCATGCAGGTGACCCAGGCAATGAGAGAGCCGATGCGCTTGCCAACAAAGGGGTCGATCAAGCCCTTGGCAGGGCCTGAATCGAACAGGTGCTTGGCCAGGGGCTTGAACAGGGCTCTTTATTTGTAAAGTTAGCGTAAGCTTGAGTTTTTGTCATAAGTCCTGAGGTTTTTGCCAGTACATAAGATTCTGAACAACTGTTACATTTCCAAGCTGTTTTGGGTACTGTTCGGAATCATTGATGTCATTCAAAAAACCTTATCTTGCTATTGCGGTCCTTGGTGTGGCCGCTGCTTCAGGCGCTGCTTGGTGGCTACAAAATAAACCTGCATCTTCTGGTGCAGAGGTTTCAGCAAAAGCGGGAAATTCGCCAAACAGTCCTGCCCAAGCTGCAGGTGCACCTGCCAGCCCAGCCCCCGGCCCTGGCGGTCCTCAAAGGCCGCCTTCTGTAGAGGTCGCCAAAGTTGAATCAGCTCTGTTGGTGGACGAGACCCAATCTGTGGGCAGCTTGAGATCATTCCAAGGTGTGATGTTGCGTCCTGAGGTCGGCGGGCGTGTGAGTCAGGTCTTGTTCAAGGATGGTCAAAAGGTGAAAAAAGGGCAGGTGTTGGTCCAGTTTGACGATCAGTTGCCAGCCGCACAATTGGCTCAGGCCAAAGCCGAGTTGTCCATTGCCCAAGCCAACCACACTCGCAACCAAGAACTTGTTGCACAAAACTTCATCAGCAAACGTTCACTCGACGAATCAGATGCCGCACTTCAAGTGGCACAGGCTAAATTGGCCTTGGCCCAAGCCACTTTGCAACGTCTGAAAGTCATGGCGCCATTTGATGGCACCGCAGGTTTGCGCCAAATTAACGTGGGTGACTATCTGAAAGACGGCACCGACATGGTCAACGTGGAAGACATTGAGGCAGTCTTGTTGGATTTCCGTTTGCCTGAGCGCTTCCAAAACAAAATCAAACCAGGCCAAAAAGCACAAGTGACCATGGATGCCGTACCCGGTCGCAAATTCACCGCCGTCATTCAAGCCATTGACCCCCTGATTGATGCCAATGGTCGCTCGGTGGGCGTGCGCGGCTGTATTGACAATCGACAAATGCAATTGCGTCCTGGCATGTTTGCCCGAGTCAATGCTGTCTTTGGCGAACGCGCCGATGCGTTGGTTATTCCCGAAGAAGCCATCGTGCCTCAAGGTGGTCGCTCAACCGTCATTCGCATTGTGCCTGGCGCCAACAAAGATGAACTCGTTTCTGAACGAGTGACTGTCAAGATTGGTATTCGCCAGCCTGGCAAGGTTGAAATTCTGGAAGGTCTGTCGATAGGTGATTCGGTCGTGGTTGCCGGACAGCAGCGCTTGCAAAAAGATGGCAGCGTCGTTCGCGTGGTTGACCCGTCCAAAGCACAGGGCGGCTCTGCTGGCGGCCCACAAGGCGGACCACAAGGCGGCCCACAAGGTGGTCCCCAAGGCGCAGCCAACGCTGCCAAGCCCGCAGACAAAGCTGGGCCTCAAGGCGGTGGCAAGCCACCCCAAGCCAAAGGCGCTCAGATGCAAGCCCCCACGGGTGAGAATCCATGCACGCGAGGTTTGAATGCAGCTCGCTGAAACATCCATACGCCGGCCCGTTTTTGCCACCGTTCTTTCGTTGCTGATTCTGCTGATCGGCTCGGTCAGTTTCGACCGACTCTCGCTGCGCGAATATCCAAAAATTGACGAGCCCACGGTCACCGTCAGCGTCAAGTACCCTGGCGCTTCTGCCGAGGTCATTGAGTCTCAAGTGACCAAGCCACTGGAAGATTCCATTGCGGGTATTGATGCCGTCGATGTCATCACTTCCATCAGCCGTGCCGATCAGTCCCAAATCACGGTCAAGTTTCGTTTGGAAAAAGATGCGGACACGGCTGCTGCTGAAGTGCGCGATCGAACTTCGCGAATTCGCGGTCGCTTGCCACAAGCCATTGAAGAGCCTGTTATTGCCAAAGTAGAGGCTGACGCCTTTCCCGTCATTTGGTTGGCTTTCTCCAGCGAAACTTTGTCGCCGCTGCAAATCAATGATTTGATCAATCGGGTGGTGAAGCCCCGCCTTCAAACTGTCACAGGCGTGGCCGATGTTCGAATTTTTGGCGAGCGCAAATATGCCATGCGCGTTTGGTTGGATGCTGAGCGCATGGCGGCATACAGGCTGACTTCACAAGATATTGAGGATGCAATTCGACGCAGCAATTTGGAATTGCCAGCAGGGCGCATTGAATCGCAACTGCGTGAGTTCAGCGTGACTTCCCAAACAGACCTGATCAGGCCAGGCCAGTTTGGCGACATCACCATACGCAATGTGAATGGATTTCCCATCAAGATTCGCGATGTTGCCAAAGTTGAAGAGGGTACGGCCGATGATCGAAGCCGAGTGCGTTTGAATGGCGTTCCATCCATCTCGGCAGGTGTGATTCGCCAAGCCACCGCCAATCCCTTGGAGTTGTCCAAAGGTGTTCGCGAGATGATGCCGCGCTTGCAACAAGATTTGCCTGCCGACTTGACCATCAATGTGGCCAATGACAACTCTGTTTTTATCGATAAGTCTATCAAGAGCGTGTTTAAAACCATTGCCGAAGCAGTCGTTTTGGTTGCTTTGGTGATATTTGTTTTCCTGCGTACTTTCCGCGCTTCCATCATCCCCATCATCACCATTCCCGTGAGTTTGATTGGCACCTTTGCCATGATGGCATTGGCTGGCTTCACCATCAACACCCTGACCTTGCTGGCCCTGGTCTTGGCCATTGGTTTGGTGGTGGACGATGCCATTGTGATGTTGGAAAACATTTACCGACACATCGAAGAAGGCATGGATCCTTTCTCGGCCTCCATCAAGGGGGCCAAGGAAATTGGTTTTGCCATTGTGGCCATGTCGCTCACGCTGGTGGCTGTCTTTGCGCCTCTGGCTTTCACGCCGGGCAGAACGGGCAAGTTGTTCAGTGAATTTGCTTTGGCGCTGGCTGGCGCGGTGTTGGTCTCGGGCTTTGTGGCTTTGACTTTGTCGCCCATGATGAGTTCTTTGTTGCTCAAACACAATCCCAATCCAAACCGTTTCGATCGTTTCATGGAATTCTTGCTAACTGGTTTGTCCAACGGATACGAAAGATTTTTGCGATTTGTCCTTCGAAAAGCCCGTTGGTTGGTGGTGCTGATCATGGCATCTTGCGGTGTGGGTATTGCGTTGGTGTATCCCACCATGAAGCAAGAACTGTCACCTTTGGAAGACCGTGGTACCGTCTTGGCCACGGTAACAGCGCCCGATGGTTCTACCTTGGACTACACCGACAAATACGCCAAGATGTTGGAGAGGATTGGCAGTGCCTATCCAGAATTCGACCGAATCTTTGCCAATCTGGGCAACCCCACTGTGGCTCAAGGTAGCGTCATTTACCGCGCGGTCGATTGGGATGAGCGCAAGCGCACCACGCTTGAAATTGCGCGCGAGATGCAGGGCAAATTCAACGGCATCGCAGGCGTCAATGCCTTTCCCATTACACCGCCGTCGCTGGGACAAGGCTTCAGGGAGCGTCCCGTCAATTTTGTGATTCAAACGTCTGACAGCTATCAAAATTTGAATGCGGTCACGCGTCAAATGCTGGACGAAATTGCCAAAAACCCAGGCTTCATTGCCCCTGACGTTGATTTGCGTTTGAACAAGCCTGAACTGCGCATCGATATCGACCGAATCAAGGCCGCAGAATTGGGAGTCAGTGTGGATGTGGTGGCCAGAGCCATTGAAACCATGCTGGGCGGACGCAATGTGACGCGTTACAAGCGTGATGCAGAACAATACGACGTCATTGTTCAAACTCAGGCGACAGGGCGCAACACCCCTGAAGACATTGACAACATTTACGTTCGCGGTCGCAACGACGCAGTGATCCCACTGAGTGCTTTGGTCAAAGTGAGAGAAAGCGTTTCTCCTCGAGAATTGAATCACTTTGGGCAGCGCCGTTCAGTGACCATCACAGCCAACTTGGCGCCCGACTACGCATTGGGTGAGGCCTTGAACTTTTTAGACAAAACTGCTGCCGGCATTCTCAAGACGGGCTACACCACCGAGCTCAATGGCACCTCGCGTGAATTTAGAAATTCTCAGGGTGCATTGGTCATCGTTTTTGTGCTGGCCTTGTTCTTTATCTTTTTGGTGCTGGCCGCTCAATTTGAAAGTTTCATTGACCCCTTTGTGATCATGTTGTCGGTTCCTTTGTCCATGTTTGGAGCCCTCATCACATTGAAGCTGACGGGCGGAACACTCAACGTCTACTCGCAAATTGGTTTGATTACCTTGGTTGGCTTGATTACCAAGCACGGTATTTTGATTGTTGAATTTACCAACCAATTGCGAGAGCAAGGCATGGAGACGTTCGAAGCCATTGTGAAGGCCTCCAGCCAACGCTTGCGGCCTATTTTGATGACCACCGGCGCCATGGTGCTGGGTGCATTGCCATTGGCCTTGGCCACAGGCGCTGGCGCAGAGAGTCGCATTCAAATCGGCTGGGTGATTGTGGGTGGCATGAGTTTTGGAACGCTGTTGACTGTCTTTGTGGTGCCCACCATGTACTCTTTGTTTGCACGCAAAAAAGTACCTGGCCCGAACAAAACGGATGTGGCAGACGGTCCTGCCGAGTCAGCACACGCACATTGATTCCTTCACAACTCAAAAAAATAGCGCCTTCGGGCGCTATTTTTTTTTGAGTTCTCACTTAAAGCATCAGAACGTCAACCCAATCGCCCACTTGCGCGGTGCCTTGCTGGTGCGACAAAACAATCAAGGCATTGGCCTGCACCATGGAGCTCAATACACCAGAGCCCTGATTGCCAGTGGTCACCACTTCAAGCTCACCATTGGCATTGCGCGACACAAGGCCTCTTTGGTATTCGGTTCGGCCTGGTTTTTTTCTCAGGACCTCCAGCGTTTTGGCCCTCATCATGGGCGCAGGGCTTGCGCTGCTGCCCATCATTTTCAGCAAGGCTGGTTTGACGAAGGCCAAAAATGTCACCATGACGGCCACTGGGTTGCCAGGCAGGCCAAACAAAACAGCCGAACGATTGCCTTTTTGAATGCGTCCCACCGCCATAGGGCGGCCAGGGCGCATGGCAATTTTCCAAAACACCACATCGCCCAGTTTTTTCATCATGGCCTTGGTGAAGTCGGCTTCACCCACACTCACGCCACCGCTGGTGATGATGGCATCGGCTTGTTCGGCTGCTTGATGGAATGCTTGTTCCAACAAAATGGGGTTGTCTTTGACCACCCCCATGTCCACCATCTCGCAACCCATTGATTGCAACATGCCATGCACGGTATAGCGATTGCTGTCGTAGACAGCACCTTCTCTGGGAGACTCACCCAAACTTAAAATTTCATCGCCAGTTGAGAAGTAGGCCACGCGCAAGCGCCTGACCACTGACACCCTTGGAACGCCTAGGCTCGCTAGCAGTCCGGCAGCCGCAGGGGTAATCAGGGCGCCCTTGCTGAGCGCCGCTTTGCCTTGCATGATGTCTTCACCGCACAACCTGCGGTTGTCGCCAACTTGAAGCAGGCCCGCTGGTACTTCAATTTCATTTTCGGCGCGCATCTTGCAAAGCTCTTGGGGCACCACTGTGTTCAAGCCTTGAGGCATGATGGCGCCCGTCATGATCTTCACGCATTCGCCTTCTTGGACCTGACCTTGCCAGGCTTTACCAGCCAAAGCGGTACCAACAACTTTCAGTGACAAAGCTTGCGTCTTGTTCAGTGCAGTGCCATCAAAGGCGTATCCGTCCATGGCTGAGTTGTCATGTGGCGGCACATTGATCGGGCTGATCACGTCTTGGGATGTCACTCTGCCCAGGGCCGCGAAGATATCAACTGATTCTGAGTCTTGAACAGGCGCCACCAATTGGTCCAAAAACTTCAAGACTTCGCTGGCTGGCAGCGCTTGAGGGTCATACGCTTCTAGTTTGGCCGCAATGTCAGCCAGTGACGGTGAGTGTGTCATTTGGATTGTTCTAAGCGGTGCAATTCTTCTAGGGTGTTGGCATTGAAGAAAGCTCTAGGATCGACATCGTCGGTGTCAAAGGGCACCAGCACTGTTTTGTGCTGGGCTGTCCAAGCATCAATTTTCCGGCCGCCAGTTTGCATGAACTTCACAAGGCTTTCCAACAAACTCACTCGCATCAAGCAAAAGACGGGTTGTGCCCGAACACTGCCGTCTTCCTCTTTGGCCGCAGCCACTGCGATGTCGGCATCTTCAGCGATCAAAGCATCTAGCAAGCGTTGGGTTAAATTCAAAGGAAACAAAGGGCTATCGCACGGAACGGTGAGGAGCAAGTCTGTTTCGCAACGCTCCAGTCCCGTTAAAAATCCAGCAAGTGGTCCGGCAAAGCCATCTGTGCTGTCGGGCCAGACCTGAACGCCGAAAGACTCGTAGGCCGACAAATTTCGATTGGCTACAACCATCATCTCAGACAGAGTCACTGCGTCTTGCATTTGCAGCCGCATGAGGGTGTGAAGGGTGAGTGGCGTCCCATTGAAGTTTTGCAGTCCTTTGTCGACGCCGCCCATGCGGGCGCCGCGGCCTCCGGCCAATATCAATCCTGTGATGCTGAGATCGTTCATAAATAAAAGTGTTTTTTAGCTTGGGACGCAGTCAGCCACCGATGTAACTCATCTCGACCTTGCGTTTGATGCCGCTGGGCGTTGAGGGCTCGCCTGTCATGGGCTCTGAGACGCGCAGCTCGGAGTATCTGTCATCTCTTTGGGACCAAATGGCGGCGATGGCCTGCGTTAGAGCCTTGGGGTCTGTTGCACTTCGCACCAGAGGTTTGAGGTCGTAGCCTTGGGTGGCAAACAAACACAAATACAGCTGGCCTTCCGTGGTTAAGCGTGCGCGATTGCAATCGCTGCAAAATGCTTTGGTGACACTGCTGATGAAACCAATTTCACCCAAGGCTTCTTCGTGTTGGCCGTGTTCATTCACATAGCCCCAGCGTTCGGCGGTTTCACCGGGCTGGCTGGCTTGAAGCGGCTTGAGCGACATTTCTGATTGCAAAAGTTTCAGGATGTCGGCGCTTGGCATGACCTCATTCATGCGCCATCCATTGGTTGCACCCACATCCATGTACTCAATGAATCGAAGTGCAACGCCTTTGCCCTTGAAATACCGCGCCATGGGCAATATTTCTTGCTCGTTGGTCCCCCGCTTGACCACCATGTTGACTTTGATGGGTCCAAGCCCGGCTGCTTTGGCGGCTTCAATGCCTTCAAGCACATCACTGACTGGAAAGTCAACGTCGTTCATGCGTTTGAAAACGGCGTCGTCGAGGCCGTCTAAGCTCACCGTCACCCGTTTCAGGCCGGCATTCTTGAGTGCTTGCGCTTTGCGTGCCAGCAAAGAGCCGTTGGTGGTCAGGGTGATGTCAAGCGGCTGACCTTCCAGTGTTTTCAATTCGGCTAATTGTTCAATCAATATTTCCAAATTTTTACGCAGCAGAGGTTCGCCACCCGTGAGACGAATTTTTTCAACGCCCAATTCAATGAAGCTCTGAGCCGTGCGTGTGATTTCCTCAAAACTGAGCAAGGCACTGTGCGGTAAGTACACGTAGTCGTTGTTGAAAATTTCTTTGGGCATGCAATAACTGCAACGGAAATTGCATCGATCCGTCACGCTGATTCGCAAATCGCGCAAGGGCCGTTTTCTTTGATCTTGAAGTGCTTGTCCTGACTGCCAAGCGTGTCCCGCCAAGACCTCTGGAACAGGCAAATTGCCGAGGGGCTGACTGATGATGGGAATGACGCGTTCAGACACAAGGAGCCCCGGCCACTGAATGGTTGTGAATCAAGTTGATTTGCATGCCTGTATTTTGCGCGTAAAAAAGCCCGATCATGTTGCCATGATCGAGCTTTGTGTGAACCGAGGTCTGGTTTAGCCGTGGAATTGCATCATCAAAGGCACAATGAGCAGGGCCACAATGTTGATGATCTTGATCAACGGGTTGATGGCGGGGCCTGCTGTGTCTTTGTAAGGGTCACCCACGGTGTCGCCAGTCACAGCGGCTTTGTGAGCTTCTGAGCCTTTGCCGCCGTGATGGCCGTCTTCGATGTATTTCTTGGCATTGTCCCAAGCACCGCCGCCGGTACACATAGAAATGGCCACAAACAAGCCGGTCACAATGGTTCCCATGAGCAGACCGCCTAGGGCTTTGGGGCCCAGAACCAGACCGACCACAACGGGAACCACTACTGGCAGCAAGCTAGGAATAACCATCTCTTTGATGGCAGCCGTGGTCAGCATGTCAACAGCGCGGCCGTATTCTGGCTTGGCAGTGCCTTCCATGATGCCCTTGATTTCGCTGAATTGACGTCGTACTTCAACGACGACCGCACCCGCTGCGCGGCCAACGGCCTCCATGGCCATCGCGCCAAACAAGTAGGGGATGAGGCCGCCAATGAACAAGCCCACAATGACCATGGGGTCGGACAAGTCAAAAGAGATGGCCTTGCCGTAGGTTTCAAGTTTGTGGGTGTAATCGGCAAACAAAACCAGGGAAGCCAAGCCTGCAGAGCCAATGGCATAGCCTTTGGTCACGGCTTTGGTGGTGTTGCCCACGGCATCCAAGGGGTCTGTGATGTCGCGCACACTGCTTGGCAGTTCTGCCATTTCGGCAATACCGCCAGCGTTGTCTGTGATGGGGCCATAAGCGTCCAAAGCCACCACAATGCCTGCCATGGAAAGCATCGACATGGCCGCTACGGCAATGCCATACAAACCAGCCAAATTGTAAGACGCCAAGATACCCATACACACAAAAATCACGGGCCAAGCTGTGGAGCGCATTGAAACGCCCAAGCCGGCAATGATGTTGGTGCCGTGACCCGTGGTGGAAGCCTGAGCAATGTGTTGAACAGGGCTGTATTGGGTACCGGTATAAAACTCAGTGATCCACACCAAAGCTGCAGTCAAAATCAAGCCAACGGCGCAAGCACCAAACAACTTCATTTGGCTACCGCTGGCCGAAATGGCATTGTCCGGCATGATCCAAATGGTGACGAAGTAGAACGCGATGAGGGACAACACGCCTGCAATGGCCAAACCTTTGTACAAGGCGGGCATCACGTTGGTCATGCCAGGTGAGGCTTTGACAAAGAAGCAACCAATGATGGAAGCCACGATAGAGACTGCACCCAAGGCAAGGGGGTACATCACGGCATTGCCAGGCGCGCCAGCAATGAGAAGTGAGCCCAAGACCATGGTGGCAATCAAGGTAACCGCGTATGTTTCAAACAAGTCGGCGGCCATGCCAGCGCAGTCGCCCACGTTGTCGCCCACGTTGTCTGCAATCACGGCAGGGTTGCGAGGGTCATCCTCTGGAATGCCAGCCTCTACCTTACCGACCAGGTCGGCACCCACGTCAGCACCTTTGGTGAAAATGCCGCCGCCCAAACGGGCAAAGATGGAAATGAGGGATGAGCCAAAGGCAAAACCAATGAGGGGATTCAAGATGGCAGACAACTTGAGATCGGGGGTGTGGTTGCCATTACCAGCCAAGAACCAGTAAAAACCTGTGACACCCAACAGACCGAGGCCCACCACCAGCATGCCAGTGATGGCACCGCCACGGAAAGCAACGTCGAGGGCAGGGCCGATACCTTTGGTAGCCGCTTGTGCGGTACGCACATTGGCTCGAACGGAAATGTTCATGCCGATGAAGCCGCAGGCGCCGGATAACACGGCCCCAATGACGAAGCCAATGGCTGTCAAGCTGTCCAAGAACACACCCATGAGGATGGCCAAGACGATACCTACGATGGCAATGGTTTTGTATTGTCTGGCCAGATAAGCCGCTGCACCTGCTTGAATGGCGGCTGCAATTTCTTGCATCCGGGCATTGCCAGGGTCTTGAGCCAAAATCCAACCGCGTGCCCAAACGCCATAAATAACGGCGATCAGTCCGCAAACGAGCGCCAAAATCAACGCTGAGTTGCCTGTCATAAATCAATCTCCTTAGTTTTTTACTACTTGGAGGAGGTGCAACGCTTGAGGAACACCTCCGGGCGTTGCTTCCTCGCTCCCACAAGGAGTCGATTGGCCAACTAAAGCATTAAAAGGGCAATGTTCGGAAGAAGCAAGCCCTGTGAAAGTAAAATCGGGGTTAATCCTAAGCTTCTTAGGTTTACTTCAACTTTTTATATTTCTGAAAAATGTCCCTAGACAACGTTACCCCTGGCAGCAAAGTTCCTGAACAATTCAACGTCATCATCGAAATTCCGATGAATGCCGATCCTGTGAAATACGAAGTGGACAAGGCCACTGGTGCTATTTTTGTCGACCGTTTCATGAGCACGGCCATGCATTACCCCACCAACTATGGTTATGTGCCCAAAACCATCAGTGGTGACGGTGATCCTGTAGACGTCCTGGTCATCACGCCTGTGCCCCTCATTCCCGGTGTGGTGGTGCCTTGCCGTCCCATTGGCATTTTGAAAATGCAAGACGAAGCTGGCGAAGACGGCAAAGTTTTGGCTGTGCCCACCGACAAAATTTTGTCGATCTACACACAATGGCAAAAGCCTGAAGATTTGAACCCATTGCGTTTGAAAACCATTGCCCACTTCTTTGAGCACTACAAAGATTTGGAAGTCGGCAAGTGGGTCAAAATTTTGGGCTGGGAAGGTCCAGAGTCGGCCAAGAAAGAAATCTTGGATGGCATTGCCAACTACCAAAAGGCCCATGCCTAAAATTGGAGGGCTAGATCACTTCGCCTTCAGAGGTGATCGGGCTTCCAAGTTTTCCAAGTAGGCCGCCACGCCGTGGCCTTCTTTTTCTAAATACTTTTCGACCGCATCGGCAAATCCAGGATGCGCCAGCCAATGCGCGCTGTTGGCCTTGACGGGTAACAGCGCCCGGGCCATCTTGTGTTCACCTTGAGCGCCCCCTTCAAAGCGAATCACGCCCTTGCCAATGCACCACTCGATGGGTTGGTAATAGCAAGCTTCAAAATGCAGGCAATCGACACGCTCTAAAGCGCCCCAGTAGCGCCCATAGGCCACCTGGTTGGCCAGCCCAATCAGGCTGCAAGCAATGCGTTGCCCGTCTTTTTCAGCAATGAACAGGACCCAGTTTTTTGCCATGTGGTCTTGCATGCGTTGAAAAAAATCTCGGCTGAGATAGGGCGCATTGCCATGTTCAAAATAGGTTTGTGAATAGCATTTGTAGAAAAAGTCCCAATCGGTGCTTTGAATTTGTGCGCCTTCTAAAGCCTTGAAAGTCACGCCGGCTTCGCTCACCTTTCTTCTTTCTTGTTTGATTTTCTTGCGTTTTTCCTGGTTCATGGCGCTCAGGAAATGCTCAAAGTCTGTGTACGAGTCGTTGTGCCAGTGAAACTGAACCGTGTGCCGGCTGAGCCAGCCTGCTGCTTCGGTGGCCTTGACCTCTTCGTTTGACAAAAACAGCACATGCAAAGAGGACCAGTCTTCTTGCTGGGCCAATTCAACCATGGCCGACAAAAGGGCAGATTGGCTTTCAGGGGAGTCCGCCAATAAACGGGAGCCTGGCACCGGTGTGAATGGCACGGCAGCAACCGCCTTGGGGTAGTAGTTCAAACCGTGTCTTTGGTAGGCATCTGCCCAGGCCCAATCGAAAACATACTCCCCGTAAGAATGAGGTTTGATGTAAAGGGCTGCAGCGCCCGCCAAACTTCCCCTCTGCGCGCCTGCTGTGCCAAGCCCCGAATGTCGCAGGGTCAGTAATCGAAGTTTCCAGCCTGATTTGACGGAGGCCGAACCACTGTCTTCCATGGCACTCAGATAAGCATGGGACATGAAGGGGGTTGACTCGGTTTGTTGACCCAACAAAGAATCCCAATCCTGAGCAGAAACATCGTGCATCGAACCCAGCACCTCAATGACATAATTGTTGGAATTGAATTCCTTCACCTGTATGACCCTTCAACTTTGTATTGCCCAACTTAACTTCGTCGTCGGCGACATGCCGGGCAACGCTCGCAAAATCATCGACGCTGCTCGCACGGCTTATAGCCAAGGCGCTAGACTGGTCTTAACCCCCGAGTTGGCCATTTGCGGCTATGCGGCAGAAGACCTATTGCTTCGGCCAGCGTTTATCGATGCCTGCGATGATGCCCTGAAAACAGTGGCCCGCGAGCTGGCTGGGTTAAAAGGCTTGCATGTGGTGGTGGGACATCCCGAAGGGGGGGGCATTCAAAGCCGGAGTGTCTCCGTGACCCAACGCTTCAACCGAGCCAGTGTGTTGTGCGAAGGTCAGGTCGTGGCCACGTATGCCAAGCAAGAATTGCCCAATTACCAGGTTTTTGACGAGCGGCGATATTTCACCCCTGGAAGCCAGCCTTGTGTTTTTGAGGTGGCGGGCATCAAAATGGGATTGCTCATTTGTGAGGACGCTTGGTTTGAAAAGCCTGCCCAAAAAGCGCGGGAGGCCGGCGCTCAGTTATTGCTTGTCTTGAATGCTTCCCCGTTTCATGTGGGCAAAGGGCTGGAGCGCGAAGTTCAAATGGGACAACGCGTTCAAGAGTGCGGCCTGCCATTGGTTTACGCGCATTTGGTGGGCGGTCAAGATGAAGTTATTTTTGAAGGCCGGTCATTCGCTTTGAATGCCAATGCCGAAGTTGTGGCGCGCGCACCTGCATTCCAAGAGTGCTTGCCAACGATCTCCGTTGACTCCTTAGCAGGTGAGGGCAGATTGACGATCTCTGGCGCGATAGCGACCGGCGGTGGTTCCTGGCAAGAGGACCTGTGGCATGCCTTGGTCTTGGGTATTCGAGATTACTTAGGAAAAAACGGATTCCCGGGCGCCATTCTGGGCCTGTCGGGCGGAATTGACTCCGCGTTGGTCTTGGCTTTGGCCGTGGATGCCCTTGGGGCAGACAAACTTCATGCAGTCATGATGCCGTCCCCTTATACCGCCGACATCAGTTGGATTGATTCGCGAGAAATGGTGAAGCGTCTTGGCGTTCGATACGACGAAATTGCCATTGCTCCCTTGTTTGAGGGTTTCAAATCGGCCTTGTCAGACCAATTCAAAGGCTTGGCAGAAGACACCACGGAAGAAAATATTCAGGCGCGCGTGCGCGGCACCTTGCTCATGGCCATGTCCAACAAAACGGGCGCCATTGTGCTCACCACGGGCAATAAAAGCGAAATGGCCACGGGTTACTGCACGCTGTATGGCGATATGGCCGGTGGCTTTGCCGTCATCAAAGATGTGGTCAAAACGCAAGTTTTTCAATTGGCCGAGTGGCGTAACCACCATGACCCGTATGGCACCGGGAAAAATCCAATTCCAGAAAGAATCATCACGCGGCCGCCAAGTGCTGAATTGCGCGCCGATCAAAAAGACCAAGACAGCCTGCCGCCTTATGAAGTCCTCGATGCCATTGTTCAAAGGTACATGGAAAACGATGAGGGTATCCAAGCCTTGGTGGCAGATGGCTTTGATCGGGCTGACGTCGAGAAAGTCACCCGGCTCATCAAACTCAACGAGTACAAACGCCGGCAATCTCCTGTGGGAATTCGTGTCACACACCGCAGTTTTGGCAAGGATTGGCGTTATCCTATTACCAATCGATTTCGAGCTTAACTTTTCCCTGACTGGACTTTACTCATGAAACAAATTACAGCCATCATCAAGCCATTCAAACTCGAAGAAGTGCGTGAGGCACTTGCTGAATGCGGCGTAACGGGACTCACTGTCACGGAAGTTAAGGGGTTTGGTCGTCAGAAAGGCCACACAGAGTTGTATCGGGGCGCTGAATATGTGGTCGACTTTTTGCCCAAGGTGAAAGTTGAAGTGGCGGTGAAGGACCAAGACGTAGAGCGCTGTGTGGACGCCATTGTCAAAGCAGCGCGCACGGGCAAAATTGGCGATGGCAAGATTTTTGTCACCTCCGTTGAGAAGGTCATTCGCATTCGCACTGGCGAGCTGGACGACGACGCTGTCTAAGCCTAAATGGACTGACTCAAGAAAGGCGTAGGCAGGCCTGCTGCTTGAATCAGGCCTGGAAGCAGCCGGTTGGCATCTGTGTCCGATTGAATCAAATCCATTTGCCATGTGTCCATGAAACGGTGCTTCACAACGTTGTTGAGAAACTGCAACATGGGATCGTAGTAGCCATTCAGGTTGAGCAGGCCAATGGGCTTGTTGTGATAGCCCAACTGACGCCAGGTCCAAACTTCATAGAACTCTTCAAAGGTACCAATGCCGCCTGGCAGGGCAATGAATGCATCGGCCCGCTCAGCCATCATTCTTTTGCGATCGTGCATGTTCTCTACCACATGCAGTTCGGTGCAGCCTTGATGGGCCCATTCTTTTTCCACCAAGGCTCGGGGAATGATCCCCACCACCTGGCCGCCAGCCGCCAGAGTGGCATCGGCCACTACGCCCATGAGGCCATTTCTGCCGCCACCGTAGACCAGCTGTCCGCCGTGCTGGGCAATCCACTGGCCGACTTGCACAGCCGATTCTGCAAAGCTTGAATCATCGCCAGGCTTAGAGCCGCAGTAAACGCAAAGTGAAAATGTTGGCTTAGCCATGGACGTATTTCCAAATGGCGGCGCCCCAAATTCCCAAGCAAAGCAGAAGACTCAATAGCACAGCAGCACTGCCCATGTCTTTGGCGCGTTTAGACAAAGCATGCCATTCAGTGCCAATGCGGTCGATGGCGGTCTCAATGCCGGTATTGAGCAATTCGACCACCATGACAAAAATCACGGAGCCACACAAAAGGGCCACTTCAACCCAAGTTTGGCCCAGCCAAAAGGCGGCAGGAATGAGAAAAATGGCCAGCAAAGCTTCTTGCCGAAAGGCTGTTTCTCCCCAGCCTGCTTTGAGCCCTGCCAGTGAGTATCCCCCAGCATGAAAAATTCTGGACAGCCCCTTTCGGGCCTTTTGGGGATTCACGTTGTCAGTGGTCATGGCGCTGGAGGGTGGTGGCGTTCAGGTTTTTTGACGAGCATCCACCAGCTGCGTACCGGCCCACACGTCATGCCAATATTGTCGACGCAATTGGAAGCGACTGGAAAGCGCCCACACAAAGACCCAAACAACAATCAGCAGACCGACTGCTGGTGGTGATAGTTTGAAGGGAAAGGCCAGAGCGATGGGCGGAAGGAACCAAACCCAACTGAGGACATAACGCCACAATGCACGTGCTTGGGTGAGGGGTTGGCCGTTGATGTCCACGACCCGAATGTGCCAAGTTTTCATGGCAAGTGTTTGTCCCTTGGACCATAGCCAAGTGAAATAAATGCCAAAAATAAGAAACAAAAATGATTGAAGGCCATGGCGGTTGTCCAAGGCGTGCTTGGTTTGACTGAGCGTGCCAAACAAGTAGCCTGCCACAAACACCACGCCAAACAGCAGCATGCCTTCATACAACCAACAGGCCATCCGCCTTCTCAAGGAGGGGGTGGTCCAAGTTGGCGCGGCTTGAGATTGGGCGTCTAGCTGCTGGCCTTCTTGCTGGTCTACCTGCTGATCTGCCTGCTGATCTGCCTGCTCTTTTTGCAGCATGGGTGCGTCACTCAACTCAGGTGCCCTCGGGGATGGCCACCGTTGTAGGCAGCAATGTTTTCTTGTCGATCACAATCACGGGCGTTGTTTTGCTGACGCTCTCTGTAGGAGGTGATTTGCCGAGCAAAGGAATGACTTTTTGAGGCGAAACAGGCTGTGAGGCTGTGGCGGCCCCTTGAATTTTGGTGGTTTGCTGCGCGGCCAGTTTTTTTCTGTCGTCTTGGCTGAGGGCTTGGTAAGCCTCCCATTGGCTTTTCTTTTGGTCGGCCGCTAGGGTCTTGGTTTCATTGAAACTGAGTCGAGCCTGTGCTCTTTGCTGAGGACTCAGCGAAGCCCAATCGGCCATTCTGTTGTGCAGGGTGGCTTGCTCCCGGGGCGACAGATTGTCAAAGTTGTTGGACATTGCCAACCATTTGTTCTTTTGAGCAGGGCTGATTTGAGCCCAATGGGGGGCAAGGGGCGCCAAGGCCTTTTTTTGTGAATACGATAAATTTTGCCAGAGTGAATTGGGGATTTTGGCTGTGCTGCTTGGGTCTGTTTGCGGGGCTGGGTTTTGCGCGGACGCAAGTCCACCAAAGCATCCTAAGGTGGCAATCAGTGCGGCAGCAAAAACGCGCGAAAGCATCAATCAGAGCCTTTGGGTTCTATGGCGTTGGACTTGAGGAAGACCAAGAAGCCAGGGTCTGTGTAGGCGTTGGGGGGGAGGTCGTCGGTGAGCAACTCGGCATCGAGTTGGGCAATTTCGTTGGCGCGAAACTCATTTTGAAAGATATGGATGGTGGCCAAACCAAAAAGCAAAGCGATCAGTGGCAGCGCTGAGGCGAGGCGACTCCAGAGGTTCAACCCCTCATCGAGGTTACCCATGCTGGTTCCCAAGGCTGGAACCAACTGAGGCGCGAGGACGCGCACCGGTTCAGGCTTGCGCAGGGAAATGGCTTGCATTCGGGCCACCCGCAGGCGTTCGCTGATGTCGTGAGGCAGGTCGATGGCGTGTTCGTTGAGTTGGCGTGCGATAGCCTGACCCACCTGGTCGACACGGTGCATGTTTGATATGGCGTGCGATTTCATTTGTTAAATCCTTTGGCGCGAAGTGCTTTGCTCAGCGCTTGAACAGCCCGAGAACAGTGAGTTTTGACACTGCCTTCTGTGCAGCCCATGGCAACTGCCGTCTCAGAAAGGTTCATCTCCTCCCAATAACGCAGCAGGAAGGCTTCACGTTGACGGGGCGGCAATTCTTGTATTTCTGCCTCAATTTGGTGAAAAATTTGTTTCCGTTGGGTTAAATCTTCTGCACTTTCCCCAAGACCGGGCTCACTCAGACCGCCCAAATTCTCTAAAAAGTCCAAATCCTCACCCTCGGCATCCGTGCCAAAGTCGCTCATGTTTGAAAACAGGGCGTTGCGGGTTTTTTGGCGGCGAAACCAATCGAGGGTGGTGTTGGACAAGATTCGCTGAAAGAGCATGGGCAGCTCTGTGGCGGGTTTGTCACCGTAGTGGGTGGCCAGCTTGATCATGCTGTCTTGCACAATGTCCAAGGCAGATTCTTCGTTGCGCACGTGATACAGCGTGCGTTTGAAGGCGCGCTTCTCCGTGGTTTTGAGGAAATCTGAGAGTTCTTGTTCGGTGGCCAAAGGTAGTAACCAAATTCGGCACTCATTTTGTGCGAACTGGATTATGGCATTCTGACCCCCTATAATGCCGGGTTGCAATTGAAAAAACGCAAACGGATCACCATCCGGCCAAAGCACTTACATGTGCAGGCTCATGTTGGTGGTCTTAAGTTCTGATGCAACTTCACAAGAGTCCTGCAAAAGAGCACCCAAGGTTTTTCGTTAGAGAAATTCACAAAGGTTGAATATGGAAATCTCCAAAGCTGAAATGGCCAATGCGGCCCATGCTGCTGCTGCAGCCTCGTCGTCTCCCGCTGAATTGCGTGGTGGCGAAATCCTCGTCAAAGCTCTCCAAGCCGAGAACGTCAAGTACATCTGGGGTTACCCAGGCGGTGCTGTATTGCACATTTACGACGCTTTCTTCAAACAAGACACCATTCAGCATGTGCTCGTTCGACATGAGCAGGCTGCTGTTCACGCAGCCGACGGCTATGCGCGCGCCACTGGCGATGTGGGTGTTGCCATGGTTACTTCCGGGCCTGGTCTGACCAATGCCGTCACGGGAATTGCGACCGCCTACATGGACAGCATTCCCATGGTCATCATCAGCGGGCAAGTTCCTACTGCGGCCATTGGCCTTGATGCCTTTCAAGAATGCGACACCGTGGGCATTACCCGCCCCATTGTCAAACACAACTTTTTGGTCAAAGACGCCCGAGACATGGCCATGATCATGAAGAAGGCCTTTCACATTGCGCGCAGCGGCCGACCCGGCCCCGTCGTGGTCGATGTTCCAAAGGATGTTTCTTTCAACAAGGTGCCCTATCACGGCTACCCCGACTCCGTTGAAATGCGCTCTTACAACCCAGTGCGCAAGGGTCACAGTGGTCAAATTCGCAAAGCCCTCCAATTGCTGATGGCTGCCAAGCGCCCCTACATTTACACGGGTGGTGGCGTTCTTTTAAGCAATGCTTCCGCTGAGTTGCGCCAGCTGGTCAACATGCTGGGCTACCCCGTCACCAACACGCTCATGGGCCTTGGCGCATTTCCGGCCACTGACCCCAAGTTTTTGGGCATGCTCGGTATGCACGGTACATGGGAAGCCAACAACGCCATGCAACACTGCGATGTGCTGCTGGCCGTGGGCGCTCGCTTTGACGACCGCGTCATTGGCAACCCCAAACACTTTGCGCAAAACGAGCGCAAGATCATTCACATCGACATCGACCCCTCCAGCATTTCAAAGCGAGTGAAGGTCGATGTGCCTATCGTTGGCGACGTCAAAGATGTCCTCATTGAATTGATCGCCATGATCAAAGAGTCAGGCCTCAAACCCGACAACCATTCGCTGGGCGCTTGGTGGTCCACCATCGATGGCTGGCGCCAACGCGACTGTATGAAATATGACAGTGAAAACACTCAAGTCATCAAGCCACAAAAAGTCATCCAGACTTTGTATGAGATGACCAAAGGCGCAGATGCTTACGTCACATCCGACGTCGGCCAGCACCAAATGTGGGCGGCCCAGTACTACAAGTTTGACGAGCCTCGCCGCTGGATCAACTCTGGCGGTTTGGGCACCATGGGCGTGGGCATTCCTTATGCCATGGGCATCAAATTGGCCAAGCCAGAGTCTGAAGTGTTTTGCGTCACGGGCGAAGGCTCTGTTCAAATGTGCATCCAAGAACTCTCTACTTGCTTGCAGTACAACACGCCCATCAAAATCTTGTCATTGAACAACCGCTATTTGGGCATGGTGCGCCAGTGGCAAGAGATTGAATATTCGGGTCGCTACAGCCACAGCTACATGGATGCCTTGCCCGACTTTGTGAAGCTGGCTGAGGCCTATGGTCACGTGGGCATGCTCATTGAGCGCCCCGAAGATGTAGAGCCTGCATTGCGCGAAGCTCGCAAGCTCAAAGATCGCACGGTGTTCATGGACTTCCGTACCGACCCCACCGAAAACGTGTTCCCAATGGTTCAAGCAGGCAAAGGCATTACAGAAATGTTGCTCAGCCCTGAAGACCTCTGAACCACGACCATCATTTGAATTAACTTAAGAAGAATCTATTGACCGCCAAGCTTGCACATTACCGTGTGCAGGGGAGGGCGGCGAGAAGAGGAATCGCACATGAAACACATCATCGCAGTTTTGCTAGAAAACGAACCCGGCGCATTGTCACGGGTGGTTGGCTTGTTCTCCGCACGTGGCTACAACATTGAGTCTCTCAGTGTGGCCCCCACCGAAGATCCCAGCCTGTCCCGCATGACCATTCAAACCGCGGGTTCGGATGACGTCATTGAACAAATTACCAAGCACCTGAACCGCCTCATTGAAGTGGTCAAAGTGGTTGACTTAACCGAAGGTGCCTACACCGAGCGCGAACTCATGCTGGTCAAAGTTCGTGCAGTGGGCAAAGAACGTGAAGAGATGAAGCGCATGGCTGATATCTTCCGCGGTCGCGTGATCGATGTCACCGACAAAAGCTACACCGTGGAACTGACGGGCGATCAATCCAAAAACGATGCATTTTTGGAAGCACTCGACCGCAGCGCCATTCTTGAAACAGTCCGAACCGGTGCCTGCGGCATTGGCCGGGGTGAGCGCATCTTGCGCGCCTAAACCCAATTTTTGAACGATTTTTGAAGGAGAGAACCCATGAAAGTGTTTTACGACAAAGACTGTGACCTCAGCGTCATCAAAGGCAAAACAGTGGCCATCATTGGCTACGGCTCACAAGGCCACGCACACGCCCAAAACTTGAACGACAGCGGCGTGAAAGTGGTGGTGGGTTTGCGCAAAAACGGCGCGAGCTGGCCCAAAGTTGAAAAAGCTGGCCTCACCGTCATGGAAGTTGCCGATGCTGTGAAAGCTGCCGACGTAGTGATGATTTTGTTGCCCGACGAGCAAATCGCCGACGTGTACCGCAACGATGTAGAACCCAACATCAAAAAAGGCGCTTCATTGGCATTCGCGCACGGCTTCAACGTTCACTACAACCAAGTGGTGCCCCGTGAAGACCTCGACGTTTGGATGGTGGCCCCAAAGGCTCCAGGCCACACCGTTCGCAACACTTACACACAAGGCGGCGGCGTGCCCCACCTGGTGGCAGTGCATCAAGACAAGAGCGGCAAAGCCAGTGCATTGGCACTGAGCTACGCCATGGCCAACGGTGGCGGCAAGGCCGGCATCATTGAAACCAACTTCAAAGAAGAAACAGAAACCGACTTGTTCGGCGAACAAGCTGTTTTGTGCGGCGGCGCCGTCGAACTCATCAAGATGGGTTACGAAACTTTGGTGGAAGCTGGCTACGCTCCCGAAATGGCTTACTTCGAGTGCTTGCACGAGTTGAAGCTCATTGTCGACCTGATCTATGAAGGCGGCATCGGCAACATGAACTACTCCATCTCTAACAACGCAGAGTATGGCGAGTACGTCACAGGCCCCGAAGTCATCAACGAGCAGTCACGCGAAGCCATGCGCAACGCTTTGAAGCGCATTCAAACTGGTGAGTACGCCAAGATGTTCATTTTGGAAGGCCGCACCAACTATCCAAGCATGACAGCCCGTCGTCGCTTAACATCAGAGCATTCCATTGAAGTGGTTGGCGCACAATTGCGTTCCATGATGCCTTGGATTGCTAAAAACAAATTGGTCGACAAATCACGTAACTGAGTTTGCAACTGAGTTTGTCTGCCACTTAACCAGAAAGAACTGTCGCATGCACGATGGCACTGAAACCCCCGACGACGCCGAGCAGGCGGGTCAAGTACGTAAACCCCGCAAGGGCATTTACGTCTTGCCCAACCTGTTCACGTTGGCAGCCCTGTTCGGTGGCTTTTACGCCATCGTGATGGCCATGAATGGCCGCTTTGACATGGCAGCCATTGGGGTGTTTTGCGCCATGGTGCTCGACAGTCTGGATGGCCGAGTGGCCCGCATGACCAACACGCAAAGCGCCTTTGGCGAACAAATGGACTCTTTGTCCGACATGGTCTCCTTTGGTGCTGCGCCTGCACTCATTGCTTATGAGTGGTCTCTCAAAGGCTTAGGCCGCTGGGGTTGGATAGCCGCTTTTGTGTATTGCGCATGCGCTGCCTTGCGTTTGGCGCGTTTCAATGTCAACACCGCTGTGGTTGACAAAAGATTCTTCCAGGGGCTGCCTTCGCCTGCAGCTGCCGCACTGGTGATGGGATTCATTGCCATCATGTCCGATGCAGAAGTGGCACCAGCCAGCATGGCCTGGCCCATGTTTGTGGTGGCCTTGTTTTCTGGCCTCACCATGGTCACCAACGTGCCGTTTTACAGTTTCAAAGACGTCAGCATGAAGCAAAGCGTGCCCTTTGCGGTCATTGTGCTCATTGCCTTGGGCATTGCTGCCGTCAATATTCACCCGCCCATGGTCTTGTTCGGCTTGTTTGTTTTGTATGGGTTAAGTGGCTATGCCCTCTATGCATGGCGCCGTTTCAAGGGCCAACCCACCAGCGTGATCAGCACCTCTACAGAAGACCCTGATGAACGCGGGCTTCATCAGTGATGAAGTTTTTAAAAAGTTGTGATACAGTATTTCTATGAAAACGAATTTGCTAGCTCTACTGCTGACGCCCCACGGGCGGGATGTATAGCGCACGCTGTTCAATTTCCCACAAAGCCCGTATGCCAAACGCAGCGGGCTTTTTTTATTTCAGAATTGTTTTTTGAAGATTTCAAACCAGGAGTGAAAAATGGCTGATAAATTGATTATTTTTGACACGACATTGCGTGATGGCGAGCAGTCGCCTGGCGCATCCATGACCCGTGACGAAAAGCTGCGCATTGCGCGTCAATTAGAGCGATTGCGCGTTGACGTCATCGAAGCCGGCTTTGCAGCTAGCTCCAATGGTGACTTTGAAGCCGTCCAGGCCATTGCCAACGCCATCAAAGATTCCACCATCTGCTCTTTGTCGCGCGCCAACGACCGTGACATTTCCAGAGCAGCTGAAGCTTTGAAGGGTGCCAACAGCGGCCGCATTCACACCTTCATTGCCACGTCGCCTTTGCACATGGAAAAGAAGCTTCGCATGACGCCCGACCAAGTGCTCGAGCAAGCCAAACAATCGGTGCGCTTTGCGCGCAACTTGGTGGCCGATGTCGAGTTCAGCCCAGAAGACGGTTACCGCAGCGACATGGACTTCTTGTGCAAAGTGTTGGAAGCAGTCATTGCAGAAGGCGCCACCACCATCAACGTGCCCGACACCGTAGGTTATGCCGTACCAGAGTTGTACGGTCAGTTCATCAAGACCTTGCGTGAACGCATTCCCAACTCTGACAAGGCTGTTTGGTCTGTTCATTGCCACAACGACTTGGGCATGGCGGTGGCCAACAGCTTGGCCGGTGTGAAGTTGGGCGGTGCTCGCCAAGTTGAGTGCACCATCAATGGCTTGGGCGAGCGCGCAGGCAATTGCTCCTTAGAAGAAATTGTCATGGCGGTCAAAACCCGCAAAGACTATTTCGGCCTTGAGATGAACATCGACCCCATCCACATCGTGGCCGCTAGCCGCATGGTCAGCCAGACCACGGGCTTTGTGGTTCAGCCTAACAAAGCGGTGGTGGGTGCCAATGCCTTTGCACACGCTTCAGGCATTCACCAAGACGGCGTACTCAAGGCACGCGACACCTACGAGATCATGCGCGCAGAAGATGTGGGCTGGTCGGCCAACAAAATTGTGTTGGGTAAATTGAGTGGTCGCAATGCTTTCAAACAACGCTTGCAAGAGCTGGGCGTTGTGCTCGAAAGCGAATCAGAGTTGAACGCCGCATTCACGCGTTTCAAAGAATTGGCTGATCGCAAGAGTGAAATCTTTGATGAAGACATCTTGGCCCTGGTGAGCGAAGAAAGTGTCACCCAGGACAAGGAGCAATATGCGTATGTCTCTTTGTCGCAACACAGTGAAACAGGCGAGCGGCCTCATGCTTCCGTTGTTTTCACGATTCAGGGCAAGGAAGTTCATGGCAAATCGGACGGCAATGGGCCGGTCGATGCCTCTTTGAAAGCCATCGAATCCATTGTTGAAAGCGGTGCTGAAATGGTGCTTTATTCAGTCAACGCCATCAGCGGATCGACTGAAAGCCAAGGCGAGGTCACGGTTCGCTTGCAAAACAGTGGTCGTGTGGTGAACGGCGTTGGCGCCGACCCAGACATCATTGTGGCTTCAGCCAAGGCCTATTTGAGTGCCCTGAACAAACTGCAAAGCAAAGCTGACAGGGTGGCTGCGCAAGGTTAAGGGTATTTAGCAGAAGGCTTCAGAATGTCTTCAAGAAGGTCGCGCAAGGTGTTGATCTTGCGCGACTTTTTTTATTTATGTACACTACGTCAAGTTTCTATTACACTCGCCAAATTCTGACTGACTTTGGCCAAAGAAAGTATTGTTTTGACGTCACTCCACAGCTTGTTTTCACATCGTGCCATCGGCTTATGCATTTCAGTGTGTTTGCTGGTTCCAATGTCTCTTTCAACGCAAGCCGCTGAAAACGACAAGCCCAAAAAGACGGCAGCGACTTCAAAATCAACCGCAAATGGTAAATCTGCGGCCAATGCCAAACCCACCGGTCAAGCCAAAGCAACCGGAAATACCAAGAACAGTCCTAAAGCCTCCAATGCGCCCCGCAAAGTCATCAAGGCCTCTACACAAGACACCAGAGTCTCACATGGTCGTCTAGCTGGTTTGCATCAGGGCAATGACGATCTCGATTTGCGCTCTAGCGTGGCGCTGGTCATTGACCAAGATACTCATGAAGTTCTGATTCGCAAAAACGACAACGCCGTTTTGCCCATTGCATCCTTAACCAAACTCATGACCGCCTTGGTCATCAGTGATGCCAATTTGTCGCACAGCGACATGATCACCATCACTCAAGAAGATGTGGACACCGAAAAGGGGAGCACTTCTCGTCTGGCGGTGGGCTCTGTGCTAAGCCGAGGCGATTTAATGCATTTGGCTTTGATGTCCAGTGAAAACCGTGCAGCCCATGCATTGGGACGCACCTATCCAGGCGGTTTGTCTTTGTTTGTCAAAGCCATGAATGAGCGTGCCAAAGGTCTTGGTATGGGCTCATCTCATTTTGTCGAGCCCACAGGTTTGTCAAGTCGCAACCAGTCCAACGCCAACGATTTGGCTGTGTTGGTCAGTGCCGCTTACAACGTCCCTTTGCTGCGTGAACTCTCCACCTCGCATGGCCGAGAAGTGGCCGTGGGTCGTCGAACCCTTCAATACAACACCACCAACCGCCTTGTCAAAAGTCCTAACTGGGACATCGGACTGCAAAAAACGGGCTACATCTCAGAAGCAGGTCAATGCTTGGTGATGCAAACCAAGGTGGCAGGTCGTCAATTGATCATGGTTTTTCTTGACTCAGCAGGTAAGCTGAGCCGCATTGCCGATGCAGAGAGAGTTCGGCGCTGGGTAGAAAATCAGAATGCACGAACCGAAGTTGCGATGGTCAAAAACTCAGGTTAAATCAAGTGGTCCAAAAGAAAACCCGTCATTGACGGGTTTTTTTATTCTTTGTAGCCCAGCGCTTGGGAGATTGCTTCCGCTGTCGATTGAAGCTTGGTTAGCCAAGCTTCGTCCAATCGATCGGCTGGGGCCGAGATAGAAAGCCCAGCCAGAAGCTTGCCTTGATCATCGTAGATGCCTGCGGCAATACAGCGAACTCCCAATTCCAGCTCTTCGTTGTCGCGAGCAATGCCATATTGCCTCACCTTGGAAAGTTCGCGCTCAAGAATAGGCAATTGGGTGATGCTGTTTTTGGTATGACCATTCAAACCAGTGCGGGTGGCGTAGCTGCGAACCTTCATGGGTTCATCGACAGACAAAAACAACTTGCCCACAGAGGTGAGGTGAAGCGGTGCACGACCCCCAATGGCACGGACCACCTGCATGCCTGAGCGTTCGCTGTAAGCGCGTTCAATGTAAACAATTTCATCCCCCTGGCGCATGCTCAAATTAACGGGCTGTTGAATGAGTTTGTGCAGATCGCGCATGGGGGCCAGAGCGGCGTCCCTCACATTGAGGCGAGCCTTCACCATGTTGCCCAGCTCCAGCAAACGCATTCCCAAACGGTAGCTGCCGGGTTCTGGTCGATCGACAAATCGACCAATGGTGAGGTCGTTCAAAATGCGGTGAGCAGTGGAGGGATGAAGCCCTGTTTTCTCGCTGATTTCTTTCAACGAAATGGCATCTTCTCTGGAAGCCAAGACATCCATGAGCGAAAAGAGCCGCTCAATCACTTGGATGGTGGGCGCGACAGGCTGATGTGCTTCAGCTTTTCTCATGGGACTGAACCTCGGGCGATTTCAAAGCGAAAAAGTCTTCCACTTAGAGCTGCTGGAAAGACATTGCGAAATTTTATTTTACAAGATGAAATGGCGTTTGGGTAGATCTCATCTCCCAGGCCTCTGCGCTCATCGCACGCCGAGGTGAGTTTTCCATTGGCCATGTTGAAGACTCTCACAGGGCTTGAAGCGTTCTTTGTATTGCATTTTGGGACTGGCACCAATCCAATACCCCATGTACACGTAATCTAGACCCAGTTCTTTGGCTTGCTGAATTTGCCACAGCACGCCGTAGGTGCCGAAGCTGGTATGGGGCTCAGGCGCGTAAAAGGTGTAAACGGCAGAAAGTCCATCGTTGAGCACATCCACAATGCTGACCATTTTGAGTTCACCAACATGGCCATTGAGACTGGGCTCTCTGAATTCGACAAGTCTTGAATTGACGCGGCTTTGCAACAAAAACTGTTTGTACTGTTCGACGCTGTCGTGGTCCATGCCTCCGCCAGAGTGTCGACTGTTTTGGTAGCGCAAATAAAGCTCGTAATGCTCAGATTCAAAGCCTAGGCGAGAAACTCTGGCGACCAAATGCTTGTGTTTTTGGTAGGCACGGCTTTGGCTTTTGTTGGGCTTGAATTCTTGGCACAAAACGCGCAGAGGCACACAGGCCTGGCAACCGTCGCAGTAGGGGCGGTAGGTGAAGAGCCCACTTCTTCGAAAGCCACGCGCTACCAAGTCTGAGTAAACATCATTTTGAATCAAATGGCTGGGTGTTGCGACTTGTGAGCGTGCCTCGCGCCCCTCCAGATAACTACAAGGGTAGGCCGCAGTGGCGTAAAACTGCAAGGTGCTGAAGGGGAGATCTTTGAGGTGCGTCATGGGTTGACTGTCAGCCAAAGATCCCAATCAATTTGGGCATTTTTCCAATCGGGGCTTGTCTGCGTCAAGGCCGGAACGCTGATTTCTAAAAACGCAGACCTGGTCATTTCTTGAGCGCCCATGGATGCCAAGTGAGCTGTGTTTTGTTGACAATCAATGGCTTGAATGCCCTGTTGTTGACACACATGAACGAGGGCAGCCAGTGCCATTTTGGAGCCGTCATTCAGGGTGCTGAACATCGACTCCCCAAAAACTGCTTTGCCGATGCAGACAAAATAAAGTCCAGCAACCAACTTGCCATCCAACCACGTCTCTGCGCTGTGCGCAAATCCTGCGCGATGCAAGGCTTGATAGGCCTTCACCATCTCCGGCACGATCCAGGTCCCGTTTTGGCCCTCCCTGGGACTATTGGCACAGGCCTCTATGACCTCGTCAAAGGCGCGATCAAAGCTCAATTCAAAATGGGGGTTCGCTGCATATCGGCTGAGCGTTTTGCGAAGTGAGCGGTGCAATTTAAAGTTGCGTATTTGAAGCACCATTCGGGGGTCTGGGCTCCACCACAGGACGGGTTGGTTGGGGTTGTACCAAGGGAAAACGCCCTTCGCATAAGCCTCAAGCAGACGGTCGACCCCTAAGTCAGCGCCTGCGGCCAGTAAGCCGGGGGCGTCGGTGTCTTTGCCCCAGGCATTTTCAACCGAAGGGAGTGGGTGATGGCTTTCAATCCATGGGAGATGATTTTGCAGGGTGTCGGCCGACATGTTTCCAGTTTATGCTATTGCCTATGAAACTTTACAACTACTTCCGTTCATCTGCTTCATTTCGCGTCAGAATTGCGCTGAACTTGAAGGGCTTGCCTTACGAATATATCCCAGTCCACATTGCCAAGGGTGAGCACAAGCAAGCGGCCTACAGCAGTGTCGCAGCAGACAACTTGGTGCCCAACTTGGTGGTAAATGGTGAGCACCTGAGCCAATCCATGGCCATCATTGAGTATTTGGATGAGACTCACCCAGAGCCCGCACTTCTGCCAAGCGACCCTTTGGGTAGAGCGCACGTTCGTGCCTTGGCGCAATCCATTGCCTGTGAAATTCACCCCATCAACAACCTGCGTGTTTTGAAGTACTTGAGCAGCACATTGGGCGTGGACGAGGATCAAAAAAATGCGTGGTATCGCCACTGGGTGCGGGACGGGCTAGAAGCTTTTGAGCGTCAGCTGGCTCAAGGTCCGAAGTCAACTTATTGTTTTGGTCATACACCAAGCTTGGCCGATTGCTGCTTGGTTCCTCAAATCTTCAATGGCAAAAGGTTCGCTGTCAGCTTTGATGGTCTGCCCCTCACCATGGCTGCTTTCGATGCATGCATGAAGTTAGACGCCTTCCAAAAAGCCCAACCTTCGGCTTGCCCAGACGCCGAGTGATGATTTGATCGGATTTTCTCCAGACTGGCCCGCCCCTTCTTTCGTGAGGGCTCTCATGACCACTCGGCAGGGTGGGGTGTCGCCTCAGCCGTGGGATAGCCTTAATTTGGGTCTTTTTTCAGGCGACAGCGCTGAAAACGTTCTCAAGAACCGTGGCTTGGTGCAAAGTGCCATGGGCGTGCCTGCGGTCTACCTGAGGCAGGTGCATGGTGTGCAAAGTCTGGGCATTGACCCGCAGACACCGCCAGGACTGGAAGCTGATGTGGTTTGGACCACGCGAGCCGGTGTGGCATGCACCGTGATGGCGGCAGATTGTTTGCCTATTTTGGTTTGTCACCCCAAGGTCAAGTGGGTTGCCGCTGCCCATGCTGGTTGGCGAGGACTGGCAGGATCGGGTGGCCATGGCGTGGTGGAAACCTTGTCTGAAGGTGCAAAAGCACAAGGACTGAATACGGCCGATTGCATGGCGTGGTTAGGCCCTTGTATTGGCCCTTCAGCTTTCGAAGTGGGCGAGGATGTGGTTCAGGCCTTTCAGAGCGATCTGAAATCTGCCAACAATCAACAGGCTTTCGCCAATCTGTTCGTGGCCAAAGGCCACGGCAAGTATTGGGCCGATTTGGCAGGTCTTGCCCGCTGGCGCCTGCAGGCCGCCGGCTTTGAAGTCATAAGCGGCAATGACAGCACACTTTCTTGGTGCACGTATCGCCAAGAAGCTCTTTACCACTCGCACCGGCGAGATGCCTTGCTAAAGGGTGGAGCGGGGCGAATGGCCGCTTACATCTGGATTACAAATTAGATTCTGGTGGCTTAGGTAAGGCCGCCTCAAAAGCTTCACGCTCCCGTGCTAATCTGTTTCGCCTGCGACGGGGTGCATCCATGATGTAAATAATTATTGATGTTGGAAGGATCCCGTAAAGAATGAAGGTCACAATGCCTCCTAGTACGGTGCCATTGGTGTTGGTGGCCTCAGCCACGCTCATCATGAGAGCAACATAAATCCAAGCAATTGCAACGATGTACATGAGTTTTGATATTCAAATTGAGGGGAAACAAGCACATGACAAATTCAAACAATGAATTTTGGTCACGCGCCAGTGAAGAGTTTAAGCAGAACCTGGCCAAAAGCTGGGGCCAGGCCATGCAAACTTTTCAAACCATGGATCTAGGAGGCATTGTGCCTCCTGCAGAAAACGCTGTCCCGCCCATTTCTTTTTCTCAAGAAAAGTTGAAGGAATTACAGGCCGCGTATTTGGAAGAGGCCACCGCGCTTTGGAATCATGGCCTTGAGGCCAAACACGATATCAAAGATCGCCGCTTTTCCTCTGACGCTTGGACGGGTAATCCGATGGCGGCTTTCACAGCCGGCGCTTATTTGCTCAATGCCAAAACCCTGATGGGTTTGGCAGAGGCTGTTGAGGCCGACGAACACACGCAAAACAAAATCAAGTTTGCAGTGGAGCAATGGGTTGCGGCCTCAGCGCCCAGTAACTTCTTGGCATTCAATGCAGAAGCTCAAAAGAAAGCCATTGAAACCAAAGGTGAAAGTCTGGCCAAAGGCATTCAAAACTTGTTGCACGACATGCAGCAGGGCCATGTGTCTATGACAGACGAGAGCAAGTTTGTGGTGGGTGAAAATGTGGCCACCACTGAAGGTGCTGTGGTCTTTGAAAATGAATTTTTTCAATTGATTGAGTACAAGCCTCTGACGGCCAAGGTTTACGAAAAACCATTTTTACTGGTGCCCCCTTGCATCAACAAGTTTTATATCCTTGATTTGCAGCCCAACAACTCCTTCATCCGATATGCCGTCAGCCAAGGTCACCGAACATTTGTGGTCAGCTGGCGCAACCCCGATGAAAGCATGGCGCAAAAGTCTTGGGATGACTACATTGAAAATGCAGCCATCAAGGCCATCAGCCAAGTTCAAGAGATCACAGGCGCCAAGCAAATCAACGCGCTGGGCTTTTGCGTCGGCGGAACTATTTTGAGCAATGCCTTGGCCGTATTGGCTGCTCGCGGCAAAAAACCTGTGGCCAGCGCCACCTTCCTCACCACCCTGATCGACTTTACCGACACCGGCGTGCTCGATGTGTTCATCGATGAAAACTTTGTGAAGTTTCGTGAAATGCAAATGGGGCAGGGTGGTCTGCTCAAAGGCCAAGACTTGGCATCGACCTTCAGTTTCTTGCGCCCCAACGATTTGGTTTGGAACTATGTGGTGGGCAATTACCTCAAAGGTGAATCGCCCCCACCCTTTGACTTGCTCTACTGGAACAGCGATTCCACCAACTTGCCTGGGCCCTTCTATGCTTGGTATCTGCGCAACACCTATTTGGAAAACAAATTTGTGAGTCCGGGTGCTGTCACTGTCTGCGGTGAAGCCATCGATCTTGGCAAGGTGACTATGCCTGTTTACATTTATGGTTCTCGCGAAGACCACATTGTGCCCATTGGTGGTGCCTATGCATCGACTCAGCACCTTCCTGGTCAGAAACGGTTTGTCATGGGTGCATCGGGCCACATTGCGGGCGTGATCAATCCGCCAGAAGCCAAGAAGCGCAGCCACTGGTTGCGCGAGGATGGCAAATTTCCCGCTACGGCAGACGAGTGGATTGCTGGCGCCAAAGAATTGCCCGGCAGCTGGTGGACCGATTGGTCTAATTGGCTGAAGTCACATGCTGGCAAGCAAATTGCTGCACCCAAACACTACGGCAAGGATGCCAAATTCAAAACCATTGAAGCCGCGCCAGGCCGATATGTGAAGGCGCGTGCCTAAATTCAACGATTCAAATTGCGTTTAACAAAGGAAGACAAATGGAAGATATCGTCATTGTTTCAGCAGCTCGCACTGCTGTGGGTAAGTTCGGTGGCTCATTGGCCAAAGTTTCAGCCCCCGAATTGGGTAGCATTGCCATTCGCGAAGCCATTGCGCGTTCGGGCCTAAGCATGGACCAAATTGGCGAAGTCATCATGGGCCAAGTTTTGACGGCTGGCTCAGGACAAAACCCTGCTCGCCAGGCCATGATGAAAGCGGGTGTTGCCAAGGAAACGCCTGCGCTCACCATCAATGCAGTTTGCGGCTCAGGTTTGAAAGCGGTCATGCTGGCCGCTCAATCTGTGGCCTGGGGCGACAGCGAAATTGTGGTGGCGGGTGGCCAAGAAAACATGAGCGCATCGCCCCACGTGGTGATGGGCTCTCGCGAAGGCCAGCGCATGGGCAACTGGAACATGGTTGACTCCATGATTGTCGATGGCCTGTGGGACGTTTACAACCAGTACCACATGGGCATCACGGCCGAGAATGTGGCCAAGGCGCACAACATTTCTCGCGACATGCAAGATGCTTTGGCATTGGGCAGCCAGCAGAAAGCCAGCGCCGCGCAAGACGCAGGCAAATTCAAAGACGAAATTGTCGATGTGCTCATTCCACAGCGCAAAGGCGACCCTTTGGTGTTCAACACCGATGAGTTCATCAACAAGAAAACCAATGCAGAAGCTTTGGCTGGATTGCGCCCCGCTTTTGACAAATCCGGCTCTGTGACTGCGGGCAACGCCTCCGGTATCAATGATGGTGCAGCGGCCGTGGTGGTCATGTCTGCCAAGAAAGCTGCCGCCTTGGGTTTGACGCCTTTGGCTCGCATTGTTTCTTTCGGCACCAGCGGTTTAGATCCAGCCACCATGGGCATGGGCCCGGTGCCTGCATCGCAAAAAGCGCTGCAGCGCGCAGGTTGGAAAGCCAGCGATGTCGACTTGTTTGAATTGAATGAGGCCTTTGCCGCACAAGCTTGCGCCGTCAACAAAGCCTTGGACATCGACCCTGCACGTGTCAATGTGAACGGCGGCGCCATTGCCATCGGTCACCCCATTGGTGCGTCTGGTTGCCGTATTTTGGTCACCTTGCTGCACGAAATGCAGCGCCGCAATGCCAAGAAAGGCTTGGCAGCTTTGTGCATTGGTGGCGGCATGGGCGTGTCATTGGCCCTCGAACGTTAATTTTCAGAAACTAAAACTCATTTTTAAGGAGACAAACCATGAGTCAAAAAGTAGCCTACGTCACAGGTGGTATGGGCGGCATTGGGACCGCCATTTGCCAGCGTCTTCACAAAGAGGGTTTCAAGGTGATTGCGGGTTGCGGCCCAACGCGCGATTTCACCAAGTGGCTCGACGAGCAAAAAGCTTTGGGTTACACCTTCTACGCCTCCGTAGGCAATGTGGGTGATTGGAACTCAACCGTTGATGCGTTCACCAAGGCCAAAGCAGAGCATGGCACCATCGATGTGTTGGTCAACAACGCTGGCATTACCAAAGACCGCATGTTCTTGAAAATGACACGCGAAGATTGGGATGCTGTGATTGAGACCAACCTCAACTCCATGTTCAACGTCACCAAGCAAGTGGTGGCCGACATGGTTGAAAAAGGTTGGGGTCGGATTGTGAATATTTCTTCCGTCAATGGCGAGAAAGGCCAAGCCGGTCAAACCAACTACTCTGCTGCCAAAGCAGGCATGCACGGTTTTTCGATGGCGTTGGCCCAAGAGTTGGCCACCAAAGGCGTGACTGTGAACACTGTTAGCCCAGGCTACATTGGGACCGACATGGTCAAAGCCATTCGCCCTGATGTGCTGGAAAAAATTGTGGCCACCGTGCCTGTCAAGCGCTTGGGTGAGCCCAGCGAAATTGCTTCCATCATTGCTTGGTTGGCGTCTGAAGAAGGTGGCTATGCCACTGGTGCAGACTTCTCCGTCAATGGCGGTTTGCACATGGGCTGATAGCCTTCAAAGGCAATGCGCCCTTGCTCCCAGAACCCCGCTTCGGCGGGGTTTTTCATGGGCAATTTCTAAAAATCAAAACCCATTTGTGGGGTGTCAGTGGTTTGCGCTTTGGCTGGTTTTTTCGTTGAGCGAAACCCCTGACGTGATGCATGCTTTTCAATCACAGCCTTTTTTCCAGCCTTAACCTCCGGGTCACGCCGTCTTTCGTGAACACGTTGTTTGGCTGTTCTGGTTGCCATGGCAAGGTCTACCAAGGGCATGACAATTTCTGGCGTTTGCGCTGCCTCTGTTGACTCAAGCTGAGGCATCATCCATGGTTCAAACAACCAAGTATCAGGAACGCTTCTCATGGCAGGGAGCCAGCGCCTGACGAACTTGCCTTGTGGGTCGTGATCTTGGGCTTGCTTGATGGGGTTGTAAACCCGCGTGGTATTGATACCCGTGGTGCCAGATTGCATTTGCAATTGACTCCAGTGAATGCCAGGCTCGTAATCCAAAAACTGTGTGGCAAGCCATTCACCGACGGGGCGCCAGTGGAGCCAAAGTGGGTAGGCGGCCACAGAAACCAGCATGGCTCGCATGCGGAAATTAAGCCAACCTGTTTCACGCAGCATGACCACACAGGCATCCACCATCGGCCAACCTGTTTGTGCCGCTTTCAGGGCTTCAAAGTGTGCATGGTTGAACTCATTTTCGCGAAGCATGTCATAGCCTCGGTGCATGTTGTCCCACTCAATGCGGGGTTCACTTTCGAGTTTTTGAATGAAGTGGCAATGCCAATAGAGCCGGCTTACAAATGCCGTTAAGCCCGCTCTGTGTCGGCCGGCTTGCGGTGGCAAAGAGGCTAGCTGCGCTCGCGTGTGTTGCACCACTTCTCGCATGCTGATGCAACCCCAAGCCAAGTAAGCGGAAAGCCTTGAACAAGCATCTGGAGCAGACAAAGGCGAAGAAATACCGCCCCGATAGCCCAAGCTGCGCGCATTGATAAAACTATGCAGGGTGGCCAAGGCCATAGGGCGTCCGCCACGTTGTCGCCTTGGCGGGTTGTGCTTCAAGTGGGGTGGTGCGCGCATGACCATGGCAGCTTGTGGTGGCGCTTGCCAGAACCGCAAGTCCTCTGCCGTACTGATGGGAGCCGACATATGCCGCTCCCAAGCGCTTTGCCACACATTGCGGTCCTTGAGGCCACGCACAACGCCAAATTGGGGGTACTCATGCCAAGTCACGGCTTGAGAATGACACCATGAAGCGACTTTCAAGTCGCGAGCATAAGTGAAGGCGTTGCCAGTTTCTTCGTGCGAGTAAAGGTTGGTAAATGGGGCGTCTTGCCAAATTTGATGCAGTACTTCGGTTAGCTCTCCTGTGAAGATTTCGATGCAACCTCCCAGGGTTCTCAAGTGTTTGTCCAAAGCCTGCAATGACTCCCTGACAAACTCAAAGTGTTGCAGGGCTGAGTCGGGTTGCAACCATAAGTCGGGCTCAATGACATAAATGCACCGGACAGGTCCCTTTCGAGACGCTTGCGCCAAAGCGGCATGGTCCTCCCAACGCAAATCGCGTTTGAACCAAACCAATTCGTAACTCATTTGAGGATCTAGGCAACGATTAGCGCAATTATTTTGACAATGCTCGCAAATCGATGCCTTCGTGTTTGGCAACCATTTCAAGTGCAGATTCAAAAAGTGCCCTGGCAGAACCAGAGACTGTGCTGAGGTAGGAGTGAAGGTGTGCGTCTTCTGTCGATTTGTTCAAGCAATCTCGGCTGTACTGCTCGAAGCTTGCAAGTTGGGTGATGATTTCTGCCACATGACGCGGACATTCACACAAGATATCACTCGATATGCCTGCAATGCGCAGGAGTTCAATATCGTCGTACTTCCGAGTTGGAATGATGGTGCCAGACGGTAAATGAGCGGCGCTTGATTCGGTATCTACCATTCGAAGAGAGTTGATGAGATCAGCCAAGTCTGAATCGCTGAGGGGCTCCCGGCGAACAATCATCCCACTGCGCTTCATCGATTCAATGATCGGCTCTTGTCCGTAGTTGTAAAGAACGATCACTTGCAAACTGTTGTTGACCTTTGCCAAGCGATGAATGTCAACCTGAACCCCAGCATCCAAAGAGTTTGTGTGGATGAGCAAAATTTGTGTTTTTGTTTGGAATGTGGTCGCGAGCGCTTGAGTCAGGTTTTCAAAGATATCTGTGATGCGAATTGCTTGATTGTTAAAACTCAATGTGAATTTTTTAGACTCAATTCTGGCGGCAAGCGTCAGGCCAATGACCGCCACGGAGGCAGACTGACCTTGCAATCCCGTTTTGGCTTTTCTTTGATTGGTGTCTTGTTGTTTTTGCAGTAAGTTGTTCAGGTCTGTTGTGGCTAAATTGGCGATGTTGCTAATGCCATGACCTTGCTCTGTGAGTCGCTTCAGCAAAGTGGCCTTCAAAACATCGTCGTCCGTGAACAGGCGATGCTTGCTTTCTGTTTTTTGAGGTTGAAAAGTTTGATACCGCTGTTCCCAGACGCGAAGGGTGGGTGTCGGAACGCCACTGAGGCTTGAAACTGCGCCAATTTTGTGTAGATTGCTTAATTTTTTGTGATTCATATATTTGTTTGAATTGTTTTTGAGTAGATTTTTTGAATTATTTCACATATTTGAGTAATTTTAAAGTTATGCATGATAAATTCCGTTGGTCTTGAATAGGAGTTCCAATGATCAGCAAGCGTGCTTCACTAGGTTTAAAAGTCATTGCGCACATCGCCAGTACCCCAAGCCACAGAACCACCACGGCAGACTCACTCGCAACTGCAACTGGCGTTTCTTTGTCCTACATTGAAGGCATCTTGAAAGATGCTAGAGAGTTGGGCTTGGTTCAAGCAACCCGTGGGCCTGGAGGTGGCTACAGATTGGTTGCGTCTTTGAGCGATCTCTCGGTTTGGGATGTTCTCAGTGGTTTTGTTACTCCCAATGCAAGCACGCCAAAAGCCCAATCATCACCGGAATGGCAATTAACCAATCTGGTTTCGGAGCAGGCGCATCAGTTTGAACAAGAATTTCTTCAAAATTACTTGCTTATCGATTTGTTGACCACTTTGCCTGAATCAGATTCTTCAAAGCCAACGAAATCGATGGCCATGAACTTCAAACCGCTGCCTTCAGCAATGATTCCGATAGCACCAAATTCTGTTTTTAACTTGTCGAACTTTTTAAATTTACAAGCAGCCTAGAAGTCACTCCTGGTATCACAATCAGCTTGTTTAACATTGCAACTAAAATGTGCCTTACATTGGTACTGTTGTGTTTTTAATCTACCCCAGCGAATTGTTCGACATGAATAAACTACTTTCCTCTTTTGCGTGCGCCTGTGTGGTGGCCATTTCAGCAATGACCCCCGTACAAGCCCAGACCACGTTCAGGGTGACGACCATCCCCGAGGAAGCAGCTACCGAGCAGATTCGCAAGTTCACCCCACTTGCCAATTATTTGGAAAAGCAACTGGGCATGAAGGTTCAATTTACCCCGGTCACGGACTATCCTGCAGCAGTGGAGTCGCTGGTTAATAAAAAGGTCGACTTGGTTTGGTTTGGTGGCTTTACCTTTGTGCAGGCCAGCATTCGCTCCGGTGGCAAAATAGTTCCTTTGGCGCAGCGCGAGGAAGACACTAAATTTCAGTCGGTGTTCATTGCCAAGACCAACTCTGGTATCAAGGCTTTGGCAGACATGAAGGGCAAGCAAGTTTCTTTCGGTTCCCAAAGCAGCACTTCTGGTCACCTTATGCCGAGAAGCTTTTTGTTGCAAGCCAACATCGATCCTGAAAAAGATTTCAAACGCGTTGCCTACAGCGGTGCCCATGATGCCACCATCGCGTCTGTGGTCAGTGGCAAAGTGGATGCGGCTGCCCTAGACATCACGGTTTGGCAAAAATTTGTGACTGAAAACAAGGTTAACACTCAAGACGTGAATGTGTTTTTCACCACACCAAGCTACTTCAACTACAACTGGTCTGTGCATGCTGACATGCCAATTCAGCAGCGCGAAAAAATAAAGGCAGCCTTGCTTGCGCTGAGTCCTGCCAATCCTGAGCATGCCGAAATACTGAAACTCAATCGCGCTACCCGCTATGTCCCAACTACGCCCGAAAATTACAAAGGTTTAGAGTCAGCTGCTCGCAGCGCAGGCTTGCTCCAATAAACGGGTACGTCACCCTTGAACATAGAGCTGTTGGGTCTTCAGGCCCGCCACCCATCTGCAGCGGCCAATGCACCTGCAGCCCTGCAAGGGATTAGCCTTCAACTCAGCGCCGGCGAGCAGGTGGCCATCATTGGCCCTTCTGGTGCCGGCAAGACAAGTTTGCTTCAAGTGCTGGCTTGTGCACAGAAACCCACCAGCGGCGAATTGCGTTTAGGGGGGCAAGCGCCGTGGCGTTTGTCAAGCCATGAGCTTCGTCTTTTGCGGGGTCGACTGTTTCTAGCGCCCCAAGTGCCGCCCTTACCCCCGCGTCAACGTGTTGTGACATCGGTTCTAGCAGGGCGATTGCCAGGCATGAGCTTGGCTGGCAGCTTGCGCTCGCTGTTTTATCCAACGGACATTCCAGCAGCCTACGAAGCGCTCAATCACTTTGACCTGAGTGACAAGTTATTCGACAGGGTAGACCGCCTTTCAGGCGGAGAGCGTCAACGCGTTGGATTGGCTCGTGCTTTGCTGTCGCCTGCCAGTTTGTGGTTGATTGACGAGCCCTTGTCTGCCCTTGATCCAACGCGCGCTCGCATTGCTATGACGGCATTGGTGAAGCTTGCGCGTGAGCGTCAAATCACGATGGTTGCCACCTTGCACCAGGTCGACATGGCCCTGACGCACTTCGATCGCATCATTGGCTTGCATCAAGGAGAGATGGTTTTTGATTTGCCATCCGCACAGGTAACCCCGGAGCGACTTGCAAATTTGTATGAACAGCAAGGGCTTGAACAGTCGCAACAGGATGGGCACGACGCCTTCACTGCGCAGACTGATCAAAATCCAGTATTACCTTCGCCTGTTGTGATGCACTGCCGCTAAGACCAGCAGCGCGTTTGCCCTGGCCATTTAGTATGTCTGTTACCCACTTGCCTCAAGCCAATCTTCCGCTCGCAGGCAAGCTGCGCGATCCAGATTTTTCTTCAAGGATCTTTTGGCTGTCTTTTGCCCTGGTGCTTCTCTGGCCACTGGGTGTGGCCACTGAATTTCGCCCCTGGGTCTTGTGGGAGCCTGAAAATCGAAAAGTAAGTCGTGATTTTCTAGCCAGCTTTTGGCCATTGGTCTACGACGCCGAATTCATGCGCATGGTAGTTCGAGAAACTTGGCGCACTGTTGCCATGGCAACCGCAGGCGTTACCTTGGCTTTGATGCTGGCCATACCCATGTGTTTGATGGCGACTCGGGTTTTGTCGCTGTCAGCATTGTCTGGTCGAATGGATCGTTGGCCAGCAGTGTTGCGCTGGTGCGTGCGCGCCACTTTGATCGTACTGCGCAGCATTCCTGAACTGGTCTGGGCCCTGGTCTTTGTACGCGTTGTGGGCCTTGGCCCAACCGCAGGTGTTCTCGCCATTGCGCTCACGTATGGGGGCATGCTAGGAAAGGTGTATGCCGAAATCTTGGAAAGCGGCGAGAGCCACGCCACCCACACCCTCATGCGAAATGGCAGTGGACGTTTGCAAGCATTTGTTTATGCCTTGCTTCCAAGTCATGCCGCTGAACTGGCGTCCTACACGGTGTACCGTTGGGAGTGTGCTATTCGGTCATCGGTTGTATTGGGTTTTGTGGGCGCCGGAGGGCTGGGCCAGCAACTGGACAATTCAATGAAGATGTTCAATGGCGGCGAGGTTGCCACTTTGCTACTGATTTTCATTTTGCTGGTGGCTTTGGCTGACAGTGTGAGTGCCTGGCTGAGAAGGGCTTTGTCATGAAACCCAAGACCTCGGCTAAGCCTTTGTCAAAATCCTTTTACCTTGAGGCGGCCAACCCGCCCTACAAGCTGCCACCACCCTTGTTCGATGCCAGATGCAGAGCTTGCTGGTTCAGCGTCGGTTTGCTGCTGCTGGTCCTTGCAAGCTTTGTGTCTTTGGACCTCGATTGGGCAGCCTTTGCTTCCCTAGAGGCCGGCCGCAGCATGTACCGTTTTATGGCGGAGTTTTTCCCGCCCGATCTATCGCCTAAGTTTTTAAACAAGGTCGTGTTGGCAGCTTGGGAAACATTGGCCATGTCAGCGCTCGGTACCATCATGGCTGCAGCGCTGGGCTTGGCCTTGGCTGTGCCCGCTAGCCGCATGTCGCAACATGACTCTGCATGGCTTCGCAGCCCCACTCGCTGGCTGCTCAACGCATTGCGAGCCATTCCTGAGCTGGTTTGGGCTGCGCTCTTGTTAATTTCTGCAGGCCTGGGACCCATGGCAGGCACCTTGGCTTTGGCACTTCACACCAGTGGCGTTTTGGGTCGGCTGTTTGCAGAGGCCATGGAAAACATTCCCACAGGCCCTGGTGATGCTTTGCGCACGCAAGGAGTGGGGCCGCTCCGCGTCTTTGCCTACGCCACTTTGCCGCAGGTCTTGCCGCAGTTAATGAGCTATACCTTGTACCGCTGGGAAAACAACATTCGAGCCGCGGCCGTATTGGGGGTTGTGGGTGCTGGCGGCTTGGGACAGATGTTGTCATTCAACATGGGCCTGTTTCTCATGAACAAGACCGCGACGATTTTGGGCGCAATGCTGCTGATGGTGGCGTGTGTCGATGCGCTGAGCTTTAGTCTGAGACGATGGTTAAACCGTTAAACCATTCAACCGCTAAAACAAATTACTCATAGAGATTCTGATGCAATTCAAAGAGCCCCTGTTTTTTGACATTCACAAAGAAAACAAAGATGCCAATGTGCAAGAGCTAAGCCAAGGCTTGCTGTGTCCTCAGGCCACCTTTTCACCAAAGTACTTTTACGATGAGATGGGTTCGGTCTTGTTTGATGCTATTACCTTGTTGCCTGAATACTACCCAACCCGAACCGAGTTGGAAATTTTCACGCAACAAGCTCACGACATTCATGCGCAATTTCCCAAACATGCCACATGGATTGACCTTGGGTCTGGCAATTGCGAGAAAGCAATTAATTTGTTTTCTTACTCTATGCCAGCAACCTATGTGGCGGTTGATATTTCAGTTGGCTATCTCTCCAACCACTTGAAAGATTTACAGGCCAAGTACTCTGAAGTCGATGTGGTTGGTGTAGGCATGGATTTTTCAAATTCACTTCAATTTCCAGAAAAACTTCAGCAAAAACTGACGCAAGAGCCGCTGCTTGCGTTGTACCTTGGCTCCAGTTTGGGAAACTTCAATCCCACTGAGGCCTTGCATTTTTTAGAAAGAGTTGCCGTCCTGTGCAAAAAAGGCCAGCCGGGTTCAGGACTCATTATTGGCATCGACTTGGTCAAAGACACAAGCACGCTTGAGCGAGCCTATGCAGACGACTTAGGCGTGACTGCCGCATTCAATTTGAACGTTCTCAGGCGTGCCAATCAATTGCTGGGCTCCGATTTTGATGTGCGCGATTGGCAGCACATTGCACGTTTTAATGTGCAAGAGTCGCGTATCGAAATGCACTTGCAAGCAAAGCGAAATCTAAGCGTTCAGTGGCATGGACAGCAACGTATTTTTAAACAAGGCGAAACCATCCACACTGAAAATTCTTACAAATGGTCGATTGAAAATTTCACGGCTCAGTTGCGCAAGTCGGGTTTTACAAGCGTCCGGCATTGGACCGATCCAAAGTCGCACTACGCTTTATTTTGGGCCAGTTAGCTTGAAGCAAGTGAATCAATACCGATCAAAGTGTGCAGGTTCTAAATCCTGAATAAATATCGTCACGTTCTGGCGTGAAGAAATTTCGATAATTGACATGCCGCAAGAATGGGTGAGTGGCATGAGAGGCGCCCCTCAACACTTTGTGAGTGCCAAACCAAGGCTCTGAATACTCGGTGTAGGGGTGTGCCACAAAGCCTTGGTAAGGGGCAAACGTGTCTTGAGTCCATTCCCAAACATCACCCCACTGAAAGTCTTTGATTGTTTTAGCCGCGCAATCCCATTCTGCTTCTGTCGGCAAACGGCAATGGGCCCAAGCACAGTAGGCCTGGGCATCGCGCCACGACAGGTGGACTGCGGGTGCATTCTTGTTCAAAGGCAGCCAACGACCAAAAACTTCTGCTTCAAAATCAGTGCTTGTTTTTCGAATATATTTTGGAAGTTGATAGTCTGTGGCTTTGATAAATTCTAAATATTGCGACCAATTGACAGGTTGCAATGCAATTTCAAAGGCTTGAATCGTGCAAATTTTTTCAGTCAATTCGTTGTCAAAGCAGAAAGTATTTTCTTTCATGCTTGAGTGGGTAGAAAAATCCCTATCTGCGGTAATTGCATCAAAATTTGAAACCTGAGAGCCTAGCTTCCAAATTTGTGATGGCACGTGTGCTGTTTTTTCATCCACAGGGCTGTCTTCTAGGCTGGTTTGTGGTGTCTGAAGTTTGTGGGGATGTTCAGCCCTTTGCTGCCAAAATGATTTGAAGGGCACACCAAGTGATTGCGCCATGTAGGCACTGGCCTCTAAATGCATGGCCTCATGCTGCAACACCAGCCAATAGAAATAAAGCGCGGGGCTGTTGTCAGTTTCTTTTTCTAGTAGAGCAAGCGTTTGAGCCAAAGTTTCATTGGCGTATGCAATGCATTGTTGGGGCGTTAAAAGCTTTAATTCCCAGCGCGTTGAGTGAGCTACCTTGGCGCTATCGAACCACATATCGGCTTCGTGCAGAATCGACGCTTTGCGTGCTTGTGCAATATCGCAAGCTAGGCCCTGAGAGCGTTGCAAATTGCGGCCAATCCAATATTCTTGAAACCATGCCACATGGCCTAGTTCCCAAACTGGCGGATTTAGCCCCGATTTGCAAGGGACGGCGAGGTTGTTGCTACTTAAATAGCTGTCAAATGAGCTCAGTGTCTGATCACGAAGGTGTTCAAGAGCCTTTGACAGTGTCAGGATATTTGCATAACGCATTGATTGCTTTTGTCCTTTTCGATATGCTCGCTCATTGAATATGAAACAAGTTCCTCATCCGAAGTCACTTCAAAAAAAGGTACTTCAATCAGAAGTGACGCGCCCCCAATCTGCCAAACAAACCATTGTCATTGTAAGTCCTGCCCTTGCCGCTGCCAACAATGGCAATTGGCAAACAGCCAAACGATATCGTCAACTGCTCAAGTCGAATTTTCGGGTTCGGTTGCTTGGCGAGTGGGATGGCTCAAAATCAGACACTGTTTTAATTGCATTGCATGCGCGTCGCAGTTTTTCGTCGATTGCAGCTTGGCACGCAGTGCATGGCGACAATGGTTTGGTGGTAGTTCTCACAGGCACTGATTTGTACCGCGATATCAAGAGCGATGCAGATGCGCAAAAATCCCTTCAGCTTGCCTCTCGCCTGGTTGTGTTGCAGTCCATGGGGTTGCATGAATTGCCTGAGTCACTCCAAGCCAAAACATCGGTGGTTCTCCAGTCAACCACTTCCCGAGTGACCTTGCCTAAAACAACGCGTTGTACACGAGTTGTGATGGTCGGCCATTTGCGCGAGGAGAAATCTCCTCGCACTTTGTTTGAAGCGGTTGCTCTTTTAGCGCAGCATCGCGATATTCAAATCCAGCATATTGGTGCGCCGCATGATCAAACGCTTGCAAATAAAGCGAATCAAACAGCGGCGCTTTACCCTCAATATCAGTTCACAGGTGCCTTAAGCTACCCCCAAACTCGCCAACAAATTCAGCGTGCCCACGTGCTTGTTCATACCAGCGTGATGGAAGGGGGTGCCCACGTCATCATGGAAGCTGTTTGCAGTGGCGTTCCTGTCATTGCATCGCGCATTGCTGGCAACATGGGTATGCTGGGTGAGGACTATGCGGGGCTGTTTCCAGTGGGGGACGCACAGGCCCTTGCCAATATGCTTGTTCGTTTTCGCCAAGACGCCGAGTTTGCACAATTGCTAAAAACCCAATGCGCTCAGCGCGCACCTTTGTTTTCAGCCGAGCACGAACACAAAGCCTTGCTTACAATTGTGGAAAGCGCTATTGCGACGCGTCATTTGTCTTAAGTCTTTGGCGCTTCAAGTGCCCCCTTTTTTTGCATCAAGGAAATTCCATGAATCACACTGAACCCCGGTTGACCTCACTCTCGCATGGCGGCGGCTGTGGTTGCAAAATTGCGCCTGCGGTTTTGTCCGAAATCCTCAAAGGCACACTCCAAATGCCAATTCCTCAAGAATTGATGGTTGGCATTGCCACTGCAGATGACGCGGCTGTTTATAAGCTCAACGATCATCAAGCCCTGATTGCAACCACTGACTTTTTCATGCCCATCGTGGATGATCCTTATGACTTTGGGCGTATTGCGGCAACCAATGCCATTAGCGATGTCTATGCAATGGGTGGGAAGCCCATTTTGGCTTTGGCTTTGGTTGGTATGCCAATCAATGTGCTGTCAACAGACACCATTGGAAAAATTCTGGCAGGTGGTGCTTCCGTCTGTAACACAGCCGGTATTCCCATTGCCGGCGGTCACACCATTGACTCAGTTGAGCCCATCTATGGTTTGGTTGTGCTGGGGTTGGTTCATCCAGATCGCGTCAAACGAAATGATGGTGCGCGCGTAGGCGATGTCATGGTGCTAGGCAAGCCAATTGGTGTGGGTGTTTTGTCTGCTGCGCTTAAAAAAGAAGTTCTCGATGCCGCTGGCTACGAATCTATGATTTCAAACACCACCAAGCTCAACACGCCGGGCCCTGAGTTGGCTGAGCTCAACGGCGTGCATGCTCTGACAGATGTGACGGGGTTTGGTTTGGCAGGCCATGCCCTGGAAATTGCGCGAGGAGCCAAGCTCACGGCTTACATCAAATGGTCTGATGTGCCATTGTTGCCCAATGTGCCTGCTTTGTTAAAAAGTGGCAATGTGACCGGTGCGTCAGGCCGAAACTGGGATGGCTATGGGAAAGAAATTAGCCTAGACAGTGGCTTGCCGGCTGAATGCCAAGCGCTTTTGTCTGACCCTCAAACAAGCGGTGGCTTGTTGGTCACTTGTTCGCCAGAAACAGTTCCTGAGGTGCTGGCCACGTTCAAACGTCATGGTTTCCATGATGCCGCTATCGTGGGGCACATCGGTGAAGCGCAAAAATCACGCTTGATTGTCAACGCCTGAAGTTGCAGGGCCATGCAGGCCGATGGCCAGTTTGTCAAAAGCCAAGTCGGCTGTCACGGCCAGCAGCCCCACCATCATGGCACCTTGTAAAACATAAGCTGTGTTAAAGCCTGAAAGCCCAATGATGATGGGCAACCCCAGTGTTTTAGCACCCACAGTGGATGCAATGGCGGCAGTGCCTATGTTCACAACAACGGAAGTTCGCACGCCAGCCAACCACAGTGGAAGAGCCAATGGCATCTGAACTTCCGTCAATATTTGGCGTGGCGTCATGCCCATCGCGCGCGCAGAATCAAGCACAGGAGATGGCACTGAGGCCAGTCCAGCCAACGTAGCTTGAAGCACTGGTAACATGCCAAAAATTGACAATGCAATGAGAGCGGGCAGTTCTCCAAAACCAACAGCTGGAACCGCTACGGCCAACACTGCGACGGGTGGAAAAGTTTGACCCATGCCAGCCATTATTTCCATCATTGGTTTGAAGGCTTGGCCCGTGTTGTGAGTGGTGGCAAGTCCTGCCAATGTTGCAATGATCACAGCGATAGAACTCGACAAGCATACCAGCCCGATGTGTTGCCACATTAATGCCGCCATTGGCTCTTGTACATAGACCGGACGTGCGAGATCGGGGAACAAAGCTGCAAACAGCGGTTGGGAATAAGGCAAACCATAAGCCAGTAGCAACAGAGCCCCCACGCTCCAGACCAGCTGAGTAGACCCGTGGCGAGGGGCAAGAGATGAATAAGCGCGCAACTCAGACATGATTGTTTTCAAGCAAATCAGCTGCGCGCACCTGCCCCAGCAGTGTGCCGTCTTCTTTCACGACGGACAGGGCAGACACATGCAACGTTGCCATGCGCGAAATAGCTTCTCTGAGTGAGACTGAATGGGCAATCACGTGTTGGGGTGGCGTGCCTTCAATCGCTTTGACATAGGGCTCAATGGATCGCAGCGAAAGCTGTTGAAGCCCCAAATCTGCACGCCCCAAGAAATTGACAACAAAGTCGTTGGCCGGTTGTTGCAGTAATTGATGGGGTGTCCCCACTTGCACAATTCGCCCTTGATTTAGCAGCACGATGCGTGTTGCTAGCAACAAAGCTTCATCGATGTCGTGGGTGACAAACAGAATGGTTTTGCCCGTTGATTGCTGAATCTGTTTTAGCGTCACTTGCAGGGAAGAGCGAGTCACTGGGTCGAGAGCGCCAAAGGGCTCGTCCATGAGAAGCACATCTGGATCGGCTGCCAGAGCACGTGCTACGCCAATTCTTTGCTGCTGTCCGCCTGAGAGTTGGTGCGGATAGCGAGCGGCATATTGCTTGGGATCCATGGCAAGCAATGTGAGCAACTCATTGACACGCGCTTGCACACTTTGGGTATCCCATCCAAGTAGCTTGGGTACTGTGGCGATGTTTTGAGCGACGGTTCTGTGAGGGAATAAGCCCACTGACTGTATGGCGTATCCCATGCGACGACGCAAGTCCTGCAAGTTATAGCGGTTGATTTCTTGGTCATGAAAAAAAATTTGGCCTTCATCATGATTGACCATGCGGTTGACCATTTTCAGAACAGTCGATTTGCCAGACCCTGAGGGTCCCAACAGCACCAACAGTTCACCCTTTTGGATTTCTAAATTGAAATCCGCAATGGCTGCGTCGCCTCCATAGGATTTGCGAGTGTTTTCAAACTTGATGATCATGGGCTATTCCAGAACAAGGAGCCCAGCAACTTGAAAGCGGTGTCTGCCAACATGGCCAGAAGCACGATAGGAATCACGCTCAGGATGACCAACTCGTTGGCAGCGCTAAAGAGTCCGTCAAACATCAATTGACCTAAGCCACCAGCACCTACAAGTGCGCTGACAGCTGCAAGGCCTGTGGTTTGCACCACTGCAGTTCGCAGTCCGATGAACAAGACTGGCAGTGCCAGTGGCAACTCAACTTCCCACAATATTTGTCGCGAAGTCATGCCCATGGCACGGGCTGCATTGACTGCCTCAGCAGGAACTTGCTCTAAACTAGCCAACGCCGAGCGAGCAATGGGCAGCAATGCATACATCATCAACGCCAGCACTGCGGGGGCTATGCCAACACCGCCAATGCCTGCGCGGCTTAGAGTTGGCCATTGAAAAGCAATCCAAGCCAATGGTGTCATGAGCAGTCCGAAGAGAGCAATGGATGGAATGGTTTGAATCACATTGAGAACAGGAAACAATGATTGTCTCAACCCTCGATTTCTAGACATGCGCCAAGCCAGCAGCAAGCCAATGAACAAGGCTGGTGCGACGGCCAGAATCACAATTTGAAGATGTCGCACAATGGCGGGCCAAAAAACATCGCTGTGATTGGCATATTCTTGCGCGATGGACAATTGCAAACCCTGATTCAAGGAAAGCAACAGCGGCAGCAATAGCGCACTTTGTACAAAGACGCGAGGAAGGGTTGCCAATTGAAGGCGAGAAATGGCGTCTAAGCCTATCATCCAGGCCGTTGCACTCAGGACCCAGAACCCAGCGCCCAATGTTGTTCTGGCGAAAGGATTTTGGGTTTGAATGGCATAGCTTGCAAATTGGCCTGCTAACAACCACAAGCTGGCAAGACCCGCAGCCATTGCTAAATAAACCAAGGCTTGAGTGATACGGCTTTTGGGCTGCCAAGCTGCCATGCACAGCAGCGTGAATAGGACGAACAAGAGCGGAATGACCAACTGGCTATTGAGCGAGAGCAAGACATCCGATAAAAAAACCGGCTCGCCAGACAACAGCCGATTGGGTGAAACTCGCACGAAGGGCAGGCCGCACGCTACGCCAAGTGCCAGTAATAGAAATAGTGCTAGCACCGGATTGCAGCGATGTAAAAGCGAGAGCCGCATTGCATTGCTTACTTCAGAAATCCCTTGCTTTGGAGGTAGCCAGTTGCCACTTTGCGGGGGTCTTGGCCTTCCAATTGAATGCGCGCATTCAGCATTTGCAGGGTTGTTCA
>Ga0214921_10000230_pt1 | contig 111556 bp, 142 predicted proteins | sample LL1505_MetaG_FD_177992 | JGI IMG/M metagenome (GOLD analysis project Ga0214921, IMG submission 177992) | Freshwater microbial communities from Lake Lanier, Atlanta, Georgia, United States - LL-1505 | ecosystem: Environmental > Aquatic > Freshwater > Lake | place: USA: Georgia | collected... | reverse complement strand
TAAATGTGAATTTATATGTCTTGATCATTATTCTCTTTAATAAATTCACAATCGCTCAACCAACAATCACAAACCAAACATTCTCCATTGTGATCTGGATTACAAGGCAATTGAAAAATGTTTCCAATAATTTCAAGATTTTTAGAATCAAGTAGTGGTTCGATGTTTCCTTGCTCAGATTTAATCATAAAACTATCTTTAGTAGACAAAATTATTTGTCCGCAATAGCTTTTGTATATATTTCCATCAGGAACAATTCTAACAATATCTCCTTCAAGAATTTCCTTGCCTTTAGAATCATTCACTCCACTACCCCATTGAATAACTAAATTATCATATAGATATGTGCTATCAGGTTCATAATAAAGAGCTTTAGCTCCTCCTCGCTCATATATTACAATCGTATCATTAGGAACAAATTCGGTTCTTAAAACTAAGAAACGCTTATCAATCTTTGCCCATACTCTTTGTGTTTTTGATATATTACTCATTGTTTTATTCATTGTTTATAAAATGATTGTATATAATTTTTTGATTCTTTCAAGTGTTTTAAGTTTTTTTTAGACCTTATTATTACATCACTATTATCTTTATTGTCATCAATAATTTGTTTTTCAAGTTCAATATAATGATTTAAAACTACAACGCAAATATGCTTAGTAAAGTCTTCAGATAATACTTGGTAATTTTCAATGTTAATTTTCATTATTTAAAAGTTCACTATTTTCGAAGACGTTTCCAATTACTTCAGGTTCTTGACCATCCTCCCAAAATTCTTCTAAGTCAAATAATCTTGCTCCACGTAAATTGGTCATAAATTTTCCATCAAGAAAGATAATTGGATCAAATTCTTGTGAAAAAATGTCTCCTTCATATATGTCTTTTCCGTTACGATCAACAAATCCAGTCCATTGCTGGACAACATATTCATCACCACCAGAACCATTCTGAAGGTTTTGAAATTTTCCATTCAAAGTAAGAATGAAGTGACCCTGATATCCTTTATCTGGATAGGTGAATTGTTTTGCTAGTTTATCCCAAGCGCGGAATTTAAGTGTTCTGTTAGTCATATTATTCAAAGTCTGCTAAAGAGAACAATTGTCTCTTGTTTTTCATTTCTTCAATCTTCCAATTAGGAACTCCGTGTTCAATTTTAATTGGTTCCCAAAAATAGTTAGATAGTTTCATGTTTTAATTTCCGTATCCAAAAAAGTTGGTGAGCAAGGCAGGATTTGAACCTGCGTCCGATTATCGGTATCTTACCAAACGGTTGATCATTTCCGTTACTCGCTCACTAATTTTATAAATTATATTTTTTGTAATCACTAAAAGCTGTTTCTAAACTATCTTTTAAAGATAGTGCTTCTTCAAGGGAAAGAATTCTCCGACTTCTTTCCGTATCGCTTTCAATCGAAAATTCAAAACCAAATTCTTTATTAAGAATCATTTTAGCTAGTTCGTTTTCGCCGTACTTTTTAGCGTATAGACTTACTGTAATTTTATTTTTCATATTCTTCGAGTTTAAATTTCGTAAGATCTTCGAAAAGTTCTTCAGACATACTAGAAACTAGCTCTACATCAGCATCTTCTCCATATATCTTTTTTAAATTTTCTTGTGCTTCTTCCCAATTCCAATCTTCATGGACAGCTTTTATAAGCTTTCCGTTTACTTTTATTATGTATAGTTTCATTGTTTTTATTTCTTCTCTGTCTTTAATATCTTTTGTAAATCTTCAAAAATCAAATCGCATTCTTGTTTATATTTTTTCTTTTTGTTGAATTGCCAAAAATAAGGTTTCTTCGTTTTAGGAATTGCAGTGAAAGTGTTTTTTTCACAATCCTTTTTATTTTCTACTTTATTTTTAATAAATTCATATATCTTTAATGAAAAATCATAATGATTTTCGTGATCAATTTTTATGGTATTAATTTTAATTTTCATATTTCTCCTCTCAAGTCAAGTTCTTAATTTTTTTTAATGTATCTTGTCTACTTTTTTCTAAAAACACAAAATATTCTTGAACCGTATCGAAATCTCCGCATAGAGCAAGTAAAAAATTAGAATGTTTGTCTTCTGAATTTTCTCTGTTGAATTTATTTTTGATGAATTCTGATTCTTCCAAAATATCTAAAACTTCTTCATAATGATCTTCTGTATTAACATTTCCGAAAATACTAAGGATTTTTTCTAAGAAAGAAAGAAATGTGCTTTCGTCAATCTTCTCCCAAAACATAAAGTTTTCTAATGTATTAAGAATAAACGAACAATCAAATTGCTCGTCAGTGGGTACACCAACAAGAAAAGGTTTCCACTTTTCTTTTATAATTTCATAATATTCTTTTTCTATTTTCATAATTTGTATTTCTTTCTTTCAAGTCTAACTTCTTTTCTCTTCAAGTCAAGTTTTTAAACTTCTTTTGTTGTTCTTACTTTTACATTGACACTCTTTTTTTCCACACCCAAGACATAGTTTATTTTTAAAACGAAAATCCAATTTTTCTATTGCTGGAGAATCATGCATTATTGGTTTTCCGTTAATATGCGCTCCATCAAAACCGAGATCATAACTTTTTGTCCGTGGTTTTCTTTTTTTAATTACCATACTTCTTTCTCTCAAGTCTAACTTCTTTTCTCTGCATGTCAAGTTTTTTAATTTGTTCTTCGAGTTTCTTGTTTCTATGCTTTCCAAAATCAAAACTATAAGCACCAAAAGGATTTATTTTATTTTGAAGTCTTGAAATCTCTCTATCTAACTTTTGTAATTTTTTAAAGATGGTCGAAAGTACACGACTCGAACGTGTGCCACTCGTACGTCTACGGCTGTTCTCTCCACCTAAACTAACTTTCGAAATTTTCATAAATTACTTTGTGAGTATAACCCCTTATTTTAGGTAGGCTAACTTAGCTATTGATTTTTCTTTTGTAGGTATCCAGCTATAATACAAAAGATCGGTACATTCGGTGCATTTTATTATTTTATATATCTTAATAACATTTTTAGAATGATATTTTACAACAAAATCTTTATCTTTTACTTTGAAGAAATATCGATCATCTCCCCAGTGTACTTCCTTTAGTTTACCGTTTTTACTAAAAATTTTCCAATATTTGTTAGCATTACAACAATCACACATATAAATTATCCTCTTCTATTTTGTCCTTCATGTAATCAATATAGAATTATTCGTAGGACAAGTCAAGCCAATTTGTATCTTCTGGCATTATTTCTACGTTTACTCCAGCTTCTTTGGATTTGTTGATAATGTCCTGTAAAACTCCGTGACCATATATAGTAGCACCATAGCGTTTTTCGCTACAAGAATAAACAGAACCAGAATAACCTTCAAACAAATAGTATCCGTCTTCTTTTGTGACTTTTGTAATTCCGCTATTCAGCTTCCAAGAGTCTTCATTTAAATAACCTCCATACCAACAAGCAAATACTTTATAGGTCAAAGGAAATTTTCCTCCTTCAATTTTAACAACTAACCATTTATCTGGCGTATATTCATTCATTCTATAATATCAAACCAAGTTAGTTCTACTTCTTCGTTTGTTTCTTCTAGTATAACACCAGTTGAAGAAGAAGCAACGCTAATTTTTTTTACTGTATAAACTTGTCCAGATACTAGCTTCTTTGCATTCTCTTCTCTATTGAGAAACCAATGTTTGGTAGATTCTCTAAACTTAATCTTGTCTCCAACTTTGGTGTTTTGGTATGTTGCGTATTTTCTAGGTATCATTTAAAATGTGTCCTCTAAAAGTATATTTTATTTCTGGAGTTCCGTACAATGGTCTATTTGGAATTATAATGAACATCCCATTATCAGCAGTCTCGACCATATGAGCTTTAATAGAAACTATAACCATATACAATAGATATTTTTTATCTTTTAAAAAATCCTTCATTTCTTGCAAGGAATTGAAAATAATACATGTGGCAGCTTCTACTTTAGTTTTATATGTAAATACAGGTGCTATGATATAACCCGAAGCATTGTTAATAATTTCGCAATCAAAATTATAATGGATATTTCTTTGATTGTAAAGATCTTCTATTCTGTCTGGATTAGGTCCAGTTCCTTTTGTGTTTTTGTATTCAATATCGATCTCTTTTATGATCTGTAACCATTCGATTGCATCCGTTATACAATTCAAATCGTTCTTATCAACTTCGTCTTGAACCATATTAGATTTAATTCTATCTAGTTCTTTTGTTACTACGCTTGTTAGTGTTTCTATTTCTGTATTCATTTAGTTTATTTCTTTTTTAAGTTGTGCTATCTCTTCTTTGAGTTTTTTGTTCTCAAGAATAATATCTGTAATGACATCATGTTGAGCTATAACAACAGGGTTTTTAGTATGTTTTTTAAAAGAACCTGACCTTACAAGTTTATCCAAAGTTTCTTCCGTATACTCACTAACCAAATGTCCTTTGTCTTTAAACTTTTTCATCGCTGATAAATAGAATTTTTTGCTTTCTTCACTGTAAACAAAAAATTCCCCGTCATGAATTCTTTCGTAAAATGTATTCATAATAATTCTGTATTAGCGAATTTATTTCCAATTACCTTAACCTTCCAATCATAAATGGCATTAGAAAGATCATGTAGCAAACCATATGTAAGTGTTCCTTCAGTTTCTTTAGACCTAATCGAATAAGCCGCATCCTCATAGGATACAATTGCAATATATTTTTTAGAATCTCTGTTCGTTAAAGGTCTTTCAAACTCAATAATATCTCCCTCCCAAATTTCTTTTTCTTCGCAATCTTTCATTCCTGTATATTGAGAAGGAACTAAAATCCTCCATTCTCTCTCATCAAACAATTCATCAACAAGTCCGTTATATTTGTATTGTTGTACAAATGCTTTTCCTTGTGGACTCCAGAAACGAAACTTTATAGTTCTCATCTTGATTCTATTATAACTCGGATTTGATCTGGTGTCCAGTTTTTTTCAATAGCTTCTTTAACAAGCTCTGCTCTTTTGTTTTTGTCTTCTCTTTCTAATTTAGACATATAGCAAAGTGTGCCAAGAATACAACTAAACATAATTGCCATAAATATCAGCATTGGGTCAATTTTTTCTTTCATATTATTTTTTAATAAAATTTCTATAACTCTTTCCAAGAGTTTGCACATAATGAGCAAAGTCATCAATTTCTTGGTCATCGTTGTTTACATTGTAAATGTAATCGAAAAGATATTCTTCTCCTTCTTGGGTTAATTTTAATCCTTTAGACAATCTTTGAAAATAATCTTCTTGAACGTCTTGGAGTTTTTTGACGAACTCTTTAACCTCATAAATTGCGTCTTCTGGATGTCTTCCTTCTGGTGTGTATGGTTGTGTATAATCACTCATGATTCTATTGTATATGTTGTTAGAACTTTTACAATCTCAAATTCTAAAAAGTTTTCTTTACCATAATTAGGAGTGTTGTTAAATGCGCTCACTTTTAAAAATGTTTCTAAAATGTCTTTAGTTGCTGAAGAAATTAAACAATCTTTAAAATTTACCAGTTTTATTGTAGTTACGGTTAATTCTAAATCATCATTTTTAAATTTAACCCATTTTTGAGTAGGTTTGTGACGAATAGCGTATCTATATTCTTCGAATTTATTATTTTCTGTTAACATAATCTATAGTAGATTATGAACTATTTTTCAATTTAGTCAAGAAAAATTTTAACTTCTGATTACACTTTTTTCCGAAGTGAATCCATTTGCCCAAGTTGCTTGCCAAGGATAAGGGGCATTTCCGGTTCCGGTTGATAGTGTTCCGTATCCACTATTATTATATTCCCAATTTGAACCATTCCATAATACGGTTTCATCCCCATATGTATAAGCGGGTCTACCGTTAATATTAGAAGTTGGATTCATTACTCTCCAAGATTGTCCGCCAACCGGAACTCCATCAATATACCAACCATCAATTTTTACACCCGCTTCATTATCCGGTAAATCAGCAAGAGGATCAGCTGGATTAAAATCTGGTAAATTTGCGATTAATTCCCAACAATGAGCATATGCAGATGAATATGGTGATGATCCAACCGCGCATGTTATATTTTTATACAGATATAAAGAGCGTGAATTCATGTTTGTTTCGAAATTCCTACCAAGTGAAACAACCGCATCATTAAGATTGTATTGTATGCCAGTGAAATCACCTCTAAAATTATAATTGATAACCTCTTCTGATGAATTAGTATTTAAGACTCTTACTTTTCCATTGACTTTAAGTTTTCCATCGACTTTTAATAACAAATTTTCTGTTGGCATAATAATATATACTTATTTAATTATATGGGTTTTCTTACTCGTAATTTTTTAATTCTATTTTACCACTATCATCAATCATAGCATAGGTAATCGGTAATTCACACTGAGAACCTAAATTTACGCATTCTACTCCACCTACATAGTATTGTTTAGGAACGTGCGTATGACCAAAACAAACTGCATCATACTGGTTATTGTAGCAATACTGAGCAATACGGACAGTTAAATCATGTGCTGCTCCGTGCCATGTTTTAATCTTGGTTTTAAGTTTTCTGGTGAGTTTTTGTTTCTTATCTAGTTTTTGTAAAATATAGTATATACCAGAAGCAAGTTCGGTTAAAAACGGTCTAGCGGTAATAAAAAAATCAAACTTGTCACCATGAGTAAAAAGTATTCTTTTATGGTTAATTGTTTGTGAATATTCATCAACAAATTCAAACCCAAGAAGAGCCGAAATTGTTTCCAAATCTTTATCATGATTTCCTTTAATAAAAATGCATTTTTTATTTTTTGAAATTTTTCTTAAAGCTGAAAGAACTTTCCACTGTATTTTGCAAAGTCTGTGAATATTATAACTATCTAACAAATCTCCACAAATTACTAGAGTATCATAAGTTTCGTTTTCAAGTAAATGTAAAGTCAAACTTGCTTGGCAAATTGGGCTACCTAAATGTAAATCAGAAAGAGCAAGAATCATAATTAAATCCAATCTGGAAATTCTACTCTGTTTGGTCTAGGTTCTAAACGATAATCGATAAAGAGTTCTTCATCTTTTTGAATATCTCTATCAGCAGTTATAATTCTTTTATTAATACTCCAAAAACAATTTGGATTTCTGGAATGATTTATATATGAAAATTTAGAAAATTTATCATTGGTAATACAATTTTTGTTATCGATCATAACATACCAATTTTTTATAATCTGTTCTTCGGATAAATCAACGTATTTCATTTTATACCAATTTTCCGGAAACAAATTATAGTCTACGATGAGTTCTCCTTTTTTGAAATCTTTAGATGCAAATAAACCATATCCCTCTATTGAGGATTCTTTAACATATGCATCTAGTGCGTTATCTTCTTCTATTATAATCATATTTTCCAAGTCGTTGTTGAAATCGTATCATAACAAGATTCACAGGGTTCTGGATCATGTTCATAATCATCATATTGAAACAATTGCACAACATTTTGAAAGGATATAGAATTTTCTTTAATACCTTTTTTTACCTTAACAAAAAGATAATCTAATATTTCTTCTTGTTTTTCTAAAGATATCTCAGAAAGAGGCTGATCATTTACATAAAAATTAAATGCAGTACAGCCAGTTACTTCTTCAAATAAATATTTAGTGTTTTCCATGATATTGAATAATTTCTTTTTCTACAATTTGTTCCAGTTCTTGCATGTCTAATTTACTTTGGTCTTGTATATAATAACTAAAAACAAAAGCCGATAGTATCAATACAAGAATAACTAAAAGGAATAGGATTTTTTCAAGAATTGGCATTATATTCTTCATACATTTTAATAGCATTTACTGCTTCTTGATAGAGACTATCTCCAATTACTGCTATAGGTTTATCACTAGATATTGCTTGTAAGTGTAATACAACTCCATAAAGCTTTCTTGCAATTTCCTCTAACTGTTGATTTAGAATTCCTACTGGTTCGCAGCAATAACAACTTCCTTGAAAGCCTTCTATAAAGTTTTCTTTTTGTTTTTCTACAAGAATCTTACCATATCTTTCAATTGCTTCTCTTGTATATGGATCAAGTTTTTGTAAGCATCCATCAGCAGACAGTCCGCTTTCATAGAATGCAAACTCTTCAAGTTGTTTCTGGTTCATCGTGGTCGTCATTTTTTTCTCCCTTTGCGTCTTTTTCTTTCCAGTATGCTTCGGTTGATTCATTACAAGCTACATAACCTAGCTTTCTTGCTTCTTCATAAGATAGCGTCATATACCATCCACCTTTTTTACACGCTTCTCCATGTTTACCTGACATCTCGCATGTTCTGGCGGACTCTGCTTCTGCTTGATTAATAATGTCATCAATAATGTCCCATTCTATCTTTGTTCCTCCCTCTCCACTATAATAAAAACGGAGCGTAGCAAATTTTGATTTAATTTGATTAGCAACAACTTGTATCTCTGTACCATTCTTCGAACAAATATCACAAAAGTATTGAAGTTTCTCCATACATTTGTCTAGAAGATCATTCCAACCCTCATCTGTTTCAATTCCAAACGCCATGCATGTTTGCATTGGATCTCCTCTGTAATCTCTTAGAATTTTCGGATACTTTTTAACAAATTCAAGTTCTGTTTCGTGTTTCATATAGCCCAATATTAATATATTTTATTATAATGTCAAGACTATTCTTCCCAACACCAATTTTTATAATCCCAATGTCTGGAATCATAAATTCTCAAGCCAGCTTCAAATCCCAAAAAATTTAAATTTATATTCAAACCGCCATGATCTTTTGCAATTGGACAAAAATCTAATTCAAATTGAAAAATGTTGTATCCCGAATAACATGTTTCGAACTCTAAGTTTTTATATTTAGAAAGTTGCTTGTAATAAGAAAAATACTTTTCAAAGTCTTTTCTTGGTTTGCAAAAGTTTCTTAATGATAAATTAAAATACATTTACTTTATAAATTCTGCAAAATAAACGTCTCTATCCTCATATCTAACTCTAACTGCTTCTTTAGCAATTTGTAAAGGATTGTCCTTAAATGCGCGAACTCTATAACTACCCCAAAAGTCATATGTCCAGAGTTTATTCTGTCCTTTTGGGTACATATATACCACAATTGCATGACCATTTTGTTTTAGAGTCTTTTTGTCAATCCATTCATACCTAAGAACTTCGGACCAAACATCATATTTTTGCAAGCCTTCTCGAAAAGCAATTGCTGTGGGAAGACAGGCATTTTTTTGATTTGTCATCCAAGATTCTGAGTTTGTTGGAGTCGTGGAGCATGACATTGAACAGGCTCCAATTAGTGCTAGTAGTGTGTTTTTTATTTTCATATTAAATAATTATCTCGATATGATGATCGCTTTGGTTTTAAATAATTCTTCTTCTTTACAATCGTCGTATTCTCCATAGTACCATTCTCTTTCAAATGGACCACATACTTCTATTTGTTTTGTACCAATCGGAACAGCATACCCACCTTCGTAACCATCTACGAGTACGAGTGTTTCTGGATCTAGTTTTTGTAATACTTCAATTAGTTCTTTAACTTTCATAATTTTGATTTATAAGTTTCGCCCACTGTTCTTTTGTTATTATTTTACCATCTAAAATAGAAAATACAAATGAAGAATTTTCTTTAAAATTTCTTTTAATCATTAGTGCTTGTTCTTTTCTTGTTTCAACTTTTCTTATATCATGCACTACTTCCAAAATGTGATCAATGTATTTTTTTGATTTTTCTCCCGATTCACAAATGTTTTCTATTTCTTTTTTTAATTGAATCGCAATCTCAAAATCAAATTCAGTTTCGATTGTCTCGTAAAAGGCTTCATAGTGAGGCATTTCTTTTTCTATATAATAATCAATAAGGTTCTTGACGGAACTTAGTTGAGATTTTATTCGATGTAGCCATTTATACCAGTCCGATTTTAATTTGATTCTATTTTGTCCATTGTTATAAGAGACAACAATACCCTCTTTACCTTTCCAATATTTTATATTTTCAGCAATTTTGGAAAGATCATTGGTATCTAAAAAATTATAAAGTTGGGGTACAGGAAGTGGTCCGATCCGTCTCCATATTTCTAATAAATCAGAAGAAGAAACAATTTCCATACTATTTTTATTGATCGCACCCAAGAGATAAAATTCTATCTGTGGTGATCTAATAACTATTACATTATTAGGAGTTACGATCTCAAACAATAAACTAAGATGTTGATTTTCTTTTAAGAACTCGACTATAGTTGGATACTTTTGAGTTAGTAATTCAAAATCCTTTGCGTTTTTTTGAGTAACATAACTTACTGTTCCCCTAGTTCTCATAGAAAATTGATCATTTACAAAATCAGCGATTAAAAGGGAACCATCCTTTTTCTCTTCATATTTCCAATCATTGTATTGTTCGGGATTTGGATAACATTCTGGTTTCTCTCCATAATTAAAAAACTTAGGCCAACCAGAAGACAATACATTTCCTTCTCTATCAACAATTAAAGATCTATAAAAAAGGTTATTTTTATTCCATTTCGCATCAATTTCCGGTGTTATCAGCCAGCAATACAATCCGCAGAATTCATCTGGAGTGATATTAAAACACCCTTCTTCTATAGGAAGACTAACTTTCATCTAATAATACTATTTTAAAACAACCATCAACCAGTAATACAGTATTGATGCTAGAAGAAATGTTATTGCTGCTAAAATGTTTTTTGTTCTATTTTTCATTTCTTCGATAATTTCTCCAATTAGTCCTATGTTTTAAAATCCAATCAATTAAAGCAGTACTATAACCAATATCATAGCCTTTCTTTTCACTCTCTAACCATTTGTGTTTCAAGACTTCTTCCCTTTCTTCTAAAAATTCTCTGTATAAAGAGGAATTATAAAAAGAAAATTCAGCAGTTACGACTATTTCTTTCACTATACTACTTATCGTTTTAAAAATCATAACTCGATGCTACTCCAAATTTCGTTAATATCTAACAATTTATGTACACATCCATTTACTCTTTCGGTCCAAGAGCTATGAAAATGACCATAAAGATGAAGTCTTGGTTTACATAGCTTACAAATTTCATCCATTATTGCTCTTTCTTCTGTGAGGTCTTCTAGTAAATAAGCATCCTCGTTTGCCCAGCCATAGACCGTTTCATTAAACTGTTGCGGAAAGCACCAAGAAGGAGCAGTATGAGTTACGAGAATATCTACTTCTTTGCATTTATCTTTATTGAAATTAATAACCTCTTCCTCCCAGTAAGAAATATCTTCTCTTCTTGATGTTCTATCGATTGAAGTAGCACCGCCAATGAATTGAATTTTTTTATCACCATATTCCATCAAGGTATAATCTTCAATTAGTTCAAAATTACTTAATAAAACTCTGTTAAGTCCTTGATAATAAATAGGATCATCATGATTACCTCTAATAGCCATAAAGATAATATTTCGTTCTTTAAACTCTTCATTGAGCCAATGATTATTTTTTTCTTGATTTTCTTTATCTGTAAATCCAATTCCAGAATCTCCAACACTAATTAAATAACAATCACTTATTTTTTTAGTATCTAAAATATCTAAAAGATATGACCATTCTCCATGATGATCTCCTAAAAATAAAATTGGTTTGTCTTTGTTTAATGTTTTCATACGTCAGCACAAAAAATATGAAGGAATTTACTCCAAACGTCAAGCTTTAATTTAGCGTCTGGATTATTGTATTCTATGTATGTTGTTGTTTTGCTAACAGGTGTTGTATAGTCATCTAAAAAACCTGTAGCACCTTGAAGTGTTTCAAATGATAAATCATAATAAACATTTCTCCAACCAAAAGTTCCTTTCTTTTGCGGGAAATACATTTCTTTTTTATCTCTTTGAACTTTTTTAATTCTGTAAAATTTATTACCATCCATTTTCTTCGTTTTCTTCTTTTTGATATTTCTTTTCTTCTTCTATTTTTTCTTTTAAAGTGTCTCTTAAAACAGTCAATGCTTTTTCATATGAAGCAAATTCTTCTTCGATTCTATCAAGAATATAACCGTGATGTTGAACTGTATAGATAGGAGGATGTCCATAACTCCATTTAGTTTCTACGTACCAATGACAATCACGATCTTTATGATGATCTTTTCCTATCAAAAAATACCATTCTTCTGTTAGTTGTGTGATTTCTTCAATAATATTTTCCATAATCAATCCATTTTGTATGGTTCTGTAATTACTACATAGTAAGTTCCAGCAACTTCTTGTACACTAGAACTAGAACCTTTTGGCAAGGTATTCTTAAATGCCTTGTCTACTATTTGCCAAACTAAAGTAAAGTCTTTACTTTTCATTGCTTTATCCACACGTTCTTGATATCTTTGCGGAATCCTAAATTCTTTTTGTGGTTTCCAATAAGCAAATTCCGATAACATACGAGAGGGTTCTATGATTTTTGGAATAGGAACATCAGAAATTTGAAAAGCCCCATCACCAGAAACATTACAAATACTTCTATAACCATTATTTCTTTGGTAATGTAAATATTGATCGATAGTCTTTTTAATTTCCCATGCAACTGTGCCGTCTTTCATTTTTTCGCAACCAACACCATAATAAGCATTTCTATGTTTCATCAATTGTTCTTCTTTATGAAAAACGATAGTTCTCACCATGCTTTCAAGAACTTCTCCATCTTGATATGTTAATTCTTTATCCCAATATGCAGCATCCATAGCAAATTTAATCTGTCCAGAACGAAGACGAGAATAAACTTCTAATGCTGTTGCGAGAGTGCCAAGATGCTTTTCATCAAATTCTATTGCTACTTTTTTAGATGGTTTAGTTTTCTTTTTCATTTATTAAATATTAATGTAGAAATGATAAAATGTCAACAATTATTTGTAGTATGAATCTTGTCCAAAATTTTCATCCAAATCAACTCTATCCTTTAGCCATGCCTTTAATGCCCAATGATAATACATATAGTTTGGATCTCCCTCATAATGAAAAAACGCATGACCAAGATCATACTGAATTTGCATTAAAACTTTATTTTTAATTCCTTTTGGTACTCTACTTTCCAACATCCAAGAATCCAAAAATACTTTACATTCCATTCCAAAATCCCATTCAAAATAAGCTAGATGATTATGACGATCTACATGATATAGGTCAATATACATAGGTTCTTTAAACGTAATTAGACCAAGTTCATGTATAGTTTCTGGTAATTTTATTTTCATTGTAAGTATTATAAAATATTTTAAAAAATAATCAATATGAGATTTCCAAGTTTTGGTTCAATAAATGTTCAATATGCAACATATTTAAGTTATAACATCTATTATAATTTAGACAATTCTTTATTAGCAACATTAACTCGTAATTATAAACCTCTTAATTATAGGTTTTTGTATGATTTATCATTTGCAAGTGGAAAGGAGTTATTAGTATCAATTACTCCTTCTCTTTGCTCCGATGTTTTTTTGGCTCAGGATTGTTTAAATTCTTCAGATTCTGGTGATTCTTATTGATTAATTGCCTGTTGATCCGAATCCTCCGTCTCCTCTAGCTGTTTTTGATATTTCATCAGAGACTTCAATATCAAAAGTATAATATTTTTCAAAAACAATCTGAGCAATTTTATCTCCCGATTCTATATAAAACACTTTTTCTGGATCTGTATTTAAAAGTAAAACTCCAAGTTCTCCGCGATAATCCGAATCAATAACTCCCGCCATAATATCAATTCCTTTTTTCATCGCAAGACCCGAACGAGGTGCTATTCTTCCATAATACCCATCTGGTATTTCCATTGCAATTCCAGTTTGAACTAATACTCTTTGATGTGGATAAAGAGTATAATTGTATAGGGAGAATAGGTCATATCCCGCCGCACAATCATTAGCTCTAACCGGAGCTTTAGCGTTCGTCGCTAGTAGTTTTATTTTCATATTAAGATTCACATGATTTACAACTCAAAATATTTCGTGCAAGATTCTGAGCAGCATTTCCGCTTCTTTGATAGTATAAACCTTTAATACCTTGTTCCCATGCAAATATCATTAGTTCATTTATTTCTTTAGCCTTTGTATCGGAACTAACCATAATATTTAAAGATTGTCCTTGATCAATATATTTTTGTCGTTGTGCTGCTTGAATAATAATTTCTTTTTGTGATATTTCCCCGAACGTTTTAAATACGTCTTTTTCTTCTTGTGTTAAAAAATCCAAGTGTTGAACGCTTCCTCCGTGCAACAGAATTGATTTCCATGTATCATCATCGTTTTTATCCTTTTGTTTTAATAATTTTTTAAGATAAGGATTTTTGTATGAAAATTTACCTTTAGCAAGATCTTTGACATAATAACAAGATTCCACTGGTTCTATACTTGGAGATACTTGACCCAAAATAAAACTCGATGAAGTGGTTGGTGCAACAGCAAGAGTTGTTGTATTTCTTCTACCATATCCTTCCAACAATGGAGGTTCACCATATTCTTTTGCTAATTGTTCAGAAGCCGAATCAGATTTTTCTCTTATAAATTTCCATATTTGGTTATTCAATATTTTAGCATCAAACGATTCAAACCCTACCATTTTAGATTGCAATAAAGAATGCCAACCTAACACACCAACACCTAATGCTCTCTGATTGATAGCGAATTTTCTAGGTGCTTGCATGAACTCTATATTTTCAGTTTTATTGATAAACTCTGTCATCACGGCATCCAAAAAATAAACTAATGTTTCAACAGCATCAGTATCTTTCCATTCTTCCCATTTCTCTAGATTAAGAGATGAAAGATCACAAACAAAAGATTCGTCTTCTGATGTTGAAAGTGCTATTTCATTACACAAATTTTGAGCATATATTTTAAGACCTTTATCTTTATAGACTTGTGGTGCATTATTATTCAATGTATCTGTAAATGAAATATAAGGGTATCCACTTTCAAATCTTTTTTTAATAACATCTCCCCATAGTTTTCTTTTTTCTTTATCACCAGAAATCATCGATTTCATCCATTCGTCGGATACGCAAACACCAATAGAAAGGTTTTGAATTGGGTTTCCTTCTGACTTAATTTTTAAAAATTCTTCAATGTCTGGATGATCGATTGAAAGATATGACGCGAACGATCCTCTTCTAACGCTTCCTTGAGAAACGACATTCATTAACTTATCGAATAGTTCCATGAAATGCACAGAACCAGTAGATTCACCACCAGATGCGATAGGAGTTCCCCTTCCTCTCAATTTACCAAAATAAGCAGAAGTTCCACCACCATGTTTAGTCATCATGGCAACTTCTGAAACTTTATTCATAATACCTTCCATTGTATCCGGTATATATGATCCAAAACAACTAATAGGAAGACCTCTTGTTCTTCCAAGATTGCTCCAGATTGGGCTAGACAAAGAGTAGAAACCTTTTGCCATATAGTCTTCGAATTTATCAGCAAATCCTTTTAAGTTTAGATATCTTTCTGCTGTTTCTGCGATATCTCTAATTCTTTGTTCTGCTGTTTCTCCCTCTAACAAATAACCTCTTTCGAGAAATTTTCGTGAGTCTTTGTTTAGCCATTCGTATTTGTTTGTCATATAATTTTATATTTTAACTCTTATTTTAACACCACCGATAATTGTTTCTTTGTTTCTTTTTTTATTTGAAATTGCCTTGCTTATTATATCTCCAACGTTTTTGAATGGAACTTCTTCTAAACCAGCTTCAATCGCAGCAGCTAATCTATGGTTTCCGTCAAAAGCCCCATATTTACCTTCCCACAAATCACCATAAATCGGGCCAGATTTTTCCCAATCCCAATTACCATTCTTCATATCATCTGCGTATTTTTTAACATTTTTCGGTTTGGCTATTACTGGTTTATTAAATTTATCCGTTTTAACTATTTTAGTTTTTATAGTTTTGTCTGCGGCATCTAAAATATCTTTAACATAAACATAGTTGGTATTACCTTCATCATCTCCCATTTTTGCCCAATGTTCACCACCAACCTTATGTTCTGTATCCACTGATTCTATTAAATTTTTAACTAATGTATCAAATTTCATACCTTAAAATAAATCGTCTTCTGAAAATGATTGTGTAAACTTTTGATATCCAGTTGGTTTTGAATGGAAAAAATCTGTCATGTTAGTACCCAATAATTCTTCCTCGAACCACATTGTAGAGGAAATAATATTTTTGTCAATATCAAAAACTTTTGGGTATCCGATTTGTTCCAACGAAATATTGATTCGATTTTTAATAAATTCTTTTACAGTATCAGCATCTAAACCATTTTCTTTTATACCATTGATCATCCAGTCCACAATTTTAGATTCAGCTTTAAATGCTTCTTGTGCCTCATTAAGAATTTTTTCTTCTAATTCTTTATCGAACAATTCTGGATATTCTTCTCTAATAGTGTTAACGATTTTAGAACCAATTAAACCATGAAGAAGTTCTTCGTTTCTTGTATATTTTACTTGTTGATCAGTGTCTTTAAGAACATTTTTAAAACGTGCGAACCAGTTGATAACATAAAATTGAGAAAACAATGAAACGTTTTCAACAAACAATGTAAAAAGAATCAAAGCATAAAGATATTGTTTCTTGGAATCTTTGTAATATTTGTGTGTATATTTTTTAAGATATTTTACTCTTCCTTCAATCCAATCTAATTTTAGATTTTCTTCGAATACATTTTCCATTCCTAACACAGTAATCAGTCTTTCATATGCATTATTATGGATTACTTCTGTATTTGCCATTGCATAACCCAAGTCTGACAAAGAAGGATGCGGTAGATTTTCCCCAAGTTTTGCCCAAAAAGTTTTGACGCTGATCTCAATTTGTCCGATAGCAGACAATGTTCTAATAATTATTTCGCGTTCTTTATCGGTTAAATTTACTTTAAATTGTTGAATATCAGAAGAAAAAGAAAACTCTTTATCTGTCCAAAACCCAGCATAAATGGCTTCAATAAATTTTTCTGTCCAAGGGTAGTTGTTTGGTTTGCGCGAGATTTGTTCTTCGAATATCATACAATATATTTAATAAATAGTGTCAACTATTATACTATATTTCCATGGTATGGCAATCTTTTTTTACACCGAAAATATATTTTTATCTGCGCGATAGCTATTGCTTATTTTATTCTATCTGCTGACTTCTTTTTAATTGTAATTTTATATTTCTAAATAGCTTCAATTATATTCATTGACGCAACTACCTGAGCATCATTTGCTGCTGGAGATAATTGTTTTACCATTAATACTACTTTATCTGCATCTGAATAATCAATATTACTACCTAAATTTAAAAAATTTAAAGACGTTCTAACATCTATAGTTCCTACTGATGCAACATAGCCAGCCATAAGTTCAATACCTTGAGATGCTGCCCCTGCTGATAAATTCACACCATTTGTAGTATGATCTGCTACTGTATATTCCCAGTGCCTAGAACACTTGCCAACATTAGTAGGTGTTGGTATCGAACCTGATAAAACGGGGTTTAATAACAATCTCCAGAAAATAGCACCACCATTATTTGAACCGCCAATATTTCTAATGTCAATCATATTAATGCTTTGAATTTGTAAGTCTCCTCTTTGATACGGTTCACCCACTCTTAATCCAACACCAAGTAAAGGATATTCTTTAAGATCGCCACCCGATGGTGTATTATAATCTAATAAGAGATAGTTATTATTATGCGCTGTAGCAAAACAAGGATTCAAAACAGCTTCAGCTTCAATATTTAAAGCTGCACCGAAGAGAGATAATGATGGTTGAAGGTTAACATTTTGAGTATTATAAATTTCTTTCCTCATTGGCATAGATGGAGCACTTGAAAACGGACCTCCAAATTGACCATCAAATTTAAATATATGAAGTATGATTTCTCCATTATCTGTTACTTTACCAAATCTTACTCGGTTTGTTCTTCCCCCGAATATATCAAAGAAATATGTATGAGTTCCATGAAAAGCATTTTGAATAATAGACCCAGTTGTTACACCGGAGATATAGGTTCCCGGATTAAATGCATATGTTAAATCTATAGTGTTGTTTACTGTGTCATATGCCTTGACCACAGCACAACCATTAAATGTAATCGGTAATAATCCTTGAACTGTTACTTTTGATCCTATCTGAAATGCACTTGCGGAAGCTGATGTTGTGGTTTTATATCTAACATTAAAGGCTGATAAGGCATTTTGAACTGCTACTGCGGTTACCGTTGGTGTTAAAGTATTGGTCGTATAAGCGGAGAGGGCTGGAAGATTCCAATTTTCTCCCGATACTCCCAATCCATCTAATTTATCTCCATTGAATTGACTGCGAGGGACTCTGGATTCGTTTAATGTCCCGTCTGGTAATCTTCTACGAACTACAACATTCATATCCCCACCGGATAATTCAAAAAACATTCCATTAAATGCTGTGTTCCAGCCACACCTTTTTACAACGCCTGCATCATTACCATCCCAATTCCACGTACTAAACCACTGCAATCCAACACCGGGTCTAACATGAAATCTTCTACGACTAATTCTAATACCACTTCCATTAGAAGCAGAACCAGATGTCATAAGAGTTGCTGCATAATTTTGTACAAAAATACTTTGCCCATTACCAGTAAATGCTTCTTGAAATCTTAAATCACCATCTTTATCAACCGATGATGTATACCACCATTGCTCACCAATTGATGCCACTCTAAGTCTTCCTGATTGATCTAATTGATAACCATCAGCATAAGAAGTTAAAGCAGTAGCAGAGGCAGGATTAACAACAGTCACATTCATTGATGTAACAGGATTTAAAATATTAACAGCAGTTACAGGATTTAAAACTGTAATAGATCCGGATATCGGAAAGGTATTAGATGTGTTTACGGATACAATATTTGTTACCTCTATAGAAGATACTGGATTTGTATTATAAACTTTAAGTGCGCTTAAGGGAGCATAAACAGATGTAAAATTTCCCAATTTATCACCTATGGTGACATCATCTTTGATTGATTTCAAATCTTCACCTACTACCCTCAATGCTCCAACTCCGATGCCGACTGGAACAACATCTGCTTTTAGTCCTGTATCAGGGTCTTGTATGTGTACAGATCCTATATCTAAATCACTAGCAGATAAGCTAATATTTATATCGGAAAAGTTAGTTATATAGGATGCTTGTGCAAATAGCTCTCTATCTGCATTGTTTTCAACTTTTATCCACGAATTGTTATATCCCACGTTGCAGTTTAGGGGAGCGGTGGATATTTGATTGGTTAAATTATAACTCATTATATTATATTACTTATTGTTTTTTAATTTGGATACGTCAAAGTTTTTTCTGTCCTCCAAATTTTTAATCAATTCTGCTTTATATATTTTACTTGAAAGAATCTTTAAAAATCTTGCAGTTTCTAAATTTGAAATTACATTCATAAGTCTACTTTCTGCATATAATACTTGTGATTCGCTCCATTCTGGATGAATATAATGTACACATTCATGATATGCTGTTTTTATTAAATCTCTTCTCGGATCTAATATTATCAAATCATCTTCATAAACACATACTCCACAAAGGTTTTCAAGTTTTTGAAAAATTAAAAACTCTGGAGGCTTTCTTTGTAAAAGTTTTATACACTTTTCATATAAATCATGAATTTGTGATTTATTAAGTTTTTTCACTATAATACTTATATAAAAAAAATCTTGATATTCTATTTTTAGTAGGATATACTATTTTTATGTTTGAAATACCAACATTAAATCAAAAAAATTCAGAAATTTTCAATTTCAAAGAATCTTTCTATAATAGCATAACAGACAATGAATTTCCTATTAGGAAGTATATAGAAAAGCAATACAAAACTGCGGGTGGCTATTTTTATTCCGATGATGAATTTACTATTGATGCTCTTCTGTTTCTGTTTAAGAATGCACAACTTATTTCATATACATCCGTTGGAAAATTAAATCTTATAACTCAAAACCCAATAGATGGGATTCGTGGTGGCAGTTTTTGGTTTTCATATAAGGACATCTATATTAGAATTTCGATGAAAAATCAACCAGATGACAATGAAAATATTGCATCAACCAGTTTAAGTCAAGCACCTGTGGTATTGCATCAAACACCAGATGATGAAGATTTGGAGGAAAAGGGATATAATAAAAATATTGAAAAAATCTTTTCGATATTATTTGTTGCTCCTGTTTTTGTTCAAAAATTTCCATTTGAAGATTTTAAACCATTTATTTTGAATAAAAAACGAGGAAGAGTTCATATTTTTATAAGAAATCCCTATGGAGAATATGATTTTGAACCGATTAATTTGGAAGTTAATACCAATATTGATCTGCAATTAAATTATGGTTCGGAATTTTTGGATATTAATGATACTATTATAGATAGACTCAATACTAAAAGTAATGGGTTATATATGTTTCATGGCTCTCCCGGTACTGGTAAGACTACATATATTAAGTATTTGGCAAATACTATTGATAAGGATTTCATTTATATTCCAACTAGTATGTTGGAATATTTTTCAACGGATCCAAACAGTCTTTCAAACTTGTTGCGAAAGCCAAATTCTGTTTTAATTTTGGAAGATGCGGAAAAAATCATCTTGAAACGAGAAGATGGTGGTAATAGTTCTTCAGTATCATCTCTTCTCAATCTCTCAGATGGTATTATGAGTGATATTATGAAGACTTCTATAATTTTAACATATAATTGTTCAAAACATGATATTGATGAAGCTCTCATGCGAAAAGGAAGACTTCAAATTGATTACGAATTTAAAAATCTCAATCAAGAAAACGCCAAATTACTTGCAAACAGCTTAAATTATCCGGAAGATTTTATAGAAAATGAAATAAAATCTGATATGTCTCTTGCAGATATATATAATCTTCAAACAAAGGTAGATTTTATCGATAAAAAAATGAAAAAAAATAAAGTAATAGGATTCGGATCATGTTAACTCCCAATTTTGATACATTAATAGAAATTCAAGAAGCATTTTCCGATGTCTTCTTCTTTGATAAGGATCATTCATATAAAATTGCAGGAGAATCTGCTAAGATATCCGTATCTGGATTGCTTTCGAAATATGAAAAACCTTTCAATTCTGATAAAATTGCTCCTAATATAGCCAAAAAAAGAGGAATAGATGTATATCAGCTATTAAATGAATGGAATGATGCGAAAGAATATTCTTGTCATAAAGGTTCTGAATTTCATTTACATATTGAAAATTTCTTGGAAAGAAAATTAATGCCTATAGACAAATCTTCTTTTGAAGAATTCAATAAAAAGCATACTAGGTATGATATTAATGAATATTATAATGAAATGGCTATCATAATAAAAAGTTTTAGAGACTTTTATGATTGGTGGAAACAAGACCACATTCTCATAAAATCTGAATTTGTTATAGGAGACAAAGAATTCATGATCGGAGGGACTATAGATAATATTTCTTACAATAAAAAAACAAAAAAATTTGTAATATTTGATTATAAAACAAATAAAAAAATAGATAAGAAAAATTCTTATGGAGAGAAAATGCTTCGCCCCGTTGATCATTTGGATAAATGTGAATTTAACAAATATAGTTTACAATTAAACATGTATTCTCTTCTTTTTGAAAAAAATACAAATTTTAAAGTAGATGATTGTTATATCGTATGGTTTCCTAATCAAATAAATTCTACATATGAAATTTTAAAATGTATTGATGTTAAAAAGGAGTGTAATTTGATATTAAATGACACTAAATATATTTAATATGCGAACGAACGATCAAATTTTACTAGAAAATGCTTATGAGGAAGTTTATAAAAACGCTATAAATGAAGCGAAAAAAAAGGTCAATCCTTGGGCTGTTGCAAAATCAGTTGCAAAGAAAAAACACCTCGGACCTAAAGAGGAGGAAGAGATTGTAAAAGGTGTTAAAAAAAGTGCCAAGAAATCTGGAAATAAAATAACATCAGATAAAGTTATCGCAACCGAAGAATATGATGAAGACTTATCCAGAGGCTCTACTAATATGCCACATGGACAGGGATATCCAAATGTTAAGGAAAGTGATACAGAACGCCAAGAAGTAATAATGATAGACTTTATGGCAGATTCTGAAGATGAAGGGGTTTCTTTTCCTGCATACGTAACAGCATATGATATTGTTAAGGAATTTGGAGGGCATGAAGAAGGTGGTTGGTGGTATACTGAATATACTCCATTACAATCTATTCAAGTTAATGATGAAGAACAAGCAGAGTCTGCTGCCAACAGATTATATGATAAACATATCAATGGAATAGATGGAAAATTAAAAATCTTTATTGAAAAGGAAAGTGGATCTCAACAATTAAAAGAAAAACCTCATTATGAGTAAAAAAAATATATTGAATTGTAACTTCTAAGGAGTAAATATTTTTACAAACATATGTCATTCATGAAATCATATCTATCGGTATTAAACGAAGAAACGAAGAAAAATTCCTCTGTTGCTGCTGACAACACAGGAGAACTTGATGGTGCTGAAAAGGCCAAGAAACTCTCTAAAGATTCTGGTCCAGAAGCAATAAAAAACTTAGAAAAACCTACTAAAGGTCCACATTCTGAATTTGATTCAGACGCTCTTCCTAAATCTGTTAAGAGCGAATCTAAAAACCCATTCGATCTGCTTTTCAACAAGATTGTAGCTGAAGAAGCTTTCGGTGATGAAGAGGGCGACACCTTGGATTTCTCCGGTGAAATTGAAGACTCCGAAGGTGATGATTTGGATTTTGATGCTGAACTATCTGATGAAGATGGCGACTCATTAGATGATATGGAAGACGAACTTTCAGAAGAACCTGAAGGTTTGGAAGCTGTTTTAGATCATCTCAAATCTGCTGTTGCTGCATTAGAAACATATTTAGGAAGTGATTCGGAAGAATCTGAAGATATGGACATGGATTCTGATGAAGACATGGAAACCGATGAATTTTCTGGCGATGAAACTGATATATACGACGAGGAAGATGATGAAACTCCTCTTTCTAAAGAATCTGTCGATGCTGAAATTGAAGGTCATGCCATTGTAGATCAAGAAAAGCTTAAAAAGAAATTGGATAGCAAGTCAAATAAAGTGAATGGTGCTGTTCCTGTTTCCAAGAAAAAGGCTCAAGTTGTAAAGGGTAAGAAATTCTCTGGTAAACCAGAACCCTTCAAGTGTGATCCAAATACTCTTACAAATAAATCCAAACAAAATGTTGGAGGCGTTAAAGTTAATAAGGGACTTTTCGATCAGTAATCATACAAATCGATAATCAAAAAAACAAGAAAAAATCCGGTGGAAATACCGGATTTTTTCGTTTCTAGATATAAATATTAATAACAATGGAAACTTTTAAAAAATTTTTTGATGCTTCTAAGGAAAGATTCACTCCTAATACAAGAACTCATCATCAAAATCCAATCAGATCTATAGATAGAAAACATCAAAATCAAGTAGCTAGATGCTATGGTGTGGATGGAATGAAAGAGGATCCTTTGGTTAACAGAATAGTAAAAAACGACAAAAAAGGTAATTGGAATATAAGCAATGCGGATGGAATTAGGTTAGCAAAAACTTATAGAATAAAACACACCCCAGATAAAAACTATAAAAAATCTTTAAATAGAACTGGTATATCATTATCATATGATTTCAATTCGAAAAAATTTAAGCTATCTAGAAAATAATTATGGAATCTTTAAGATATTTAAACAAACAAACCAATTATGCGGAGAGGTTAAACTTTAAATATTGGTGGAAAGAACAGATTAATATTTTCGGACAAGAAGTTACGTATTATACAAATACAACAACGATATCTGCATCAAATTTCTTATACGGAGAAGAAACTACTGCGGGATTTTCAACCGGAAATCCTTTAGTTGTATTATTAAATTTAAACAACGATGCTCTATTACTTTCTAAATTCGGCATAATAGCAGATTCTGATATGTCTGGTGTTATACATCCAGATCATTTTACTACAATTTATGGATTGTCTTCAGAACCGAAGGCGGGAGATCTTATGATGCTTACTGAATTTGGAATAGATCGTTTAAATTATCCCAAAAGAGGACCGACTGTTTATCAATTAACAGAAGTTATAGATGAATTTCAAGGGAATGCAATAGCAGGACACTATGTTTGGTTTTTCAAAGGTAAGAGATATGATTATAGCAATGAAATTGGAAGCCCCGGACCCGGAGTTGGCAATAATCCTCTAAATGATAACAATAAAGCCAACGAAGTAAGTTTAAACAATTTTAATTACGAAGAAGATAATCCTTGTGATAATACTTCCGTATATGGAAATTTTTAAATAATATTCACATCAAAATTATCATCTTCGGAATAACAAACATCTATTCCATAATCGCTTCTCAAGATTTTATTAAGAATGATATCCTCTGTGGAGGATATGTAATCTTTTATAGCTTTTGGCTTATAAACAATTTTTTCCGGTGATACTCCTCGTTCTTCTGCTTTATCGGATATGATATTAACCGCCTCGTACAATGCCATCCACTTAGATAACATAGATGCTTCATTGTGAGTTTTTTCCCACCATTCAATAGTATTTTTAGTTTTCATTTTTTGCATTTAAAAGGGAAGGTCCGTTCGGATTGTTTAGAATTACGGGTTCTGTGATTCTGGCAACGGTGAAATTTATGTTAACAAAGTTTTTCTTGTTGCAAGCATCGCAAATAAATTCCACTCTTTCATTTTCGTCCGGAAGGAAAGTTATTATATTGTGAGTTTTACAATATGCACATTCAAGAATACTGGACAATTGTTCTAGCTTATCAATCTCTTTTTGTTTCGTAACATTCTGAAAATAGTTGTTTATAATAGTTCCGATAAATCCGAAAAGAATATATTGAATACTAACAAACAGTAGTAAACTGGCTAAAAAATTTCCCCCAAACATCCAAATGGATAATGAAGCTAAAGTAGATGTTACAATAACAATTGCTGTAGATTTTAAAAGCAATTTTGTGTTTTTATTAATTATCATACGCAATATATAATAGTATATATTGTTTTAAATGTAAAGTATAAAATTAAAATATTTTACTTTCTACTTGAGATGGTGGATTTTCTGCTAAATTCGCAACTGCAACTATGTTTTCTCCCACTTTTCTTGTTAAATAAATAGCCTTTCCGCATGCCTTCATTAGTTTTTTAATAGCAATTTTTTGTTTAAAGTTTAGCGAAGGATTTTCATTTAAACACATTTTCATTTTATTAAATGCTGCTAAAGTATATACAAAACCATCTGCTAAATCATCAGTAACCGTTCCTAAAGGCCATGGAAGTGATGGTGTATTATCTGGTGGTGGCGTTGTCGGGGGGAATATTGGAGGTGCTCCATTTTGATAAGGAAATGAATACCCATTGCTAGAACTGTATGGTTGATAATCTTTTCTAGGAAGTTCACTAGCACCTCCATATTGTCTATTATTCCATACTCCATCTAAGGATTCTTCTATTGTTTCCTTAAAATTCATAAAACTTTTCCGACTTTTACCAAGTTTCCACACCGAGAGCACACCCATTTACATATGTTTTCGACTTCTTGGGTGTTGGAATTTTTAACTTGATTTACTTGTCCGTTTACATGAGCACCACAAAAGGTACATGCAATTGGTCTATTTGATACAGTATTATATGATGGATTAATATTCATTTGTTAAATTATTTACAATCACTACTGCTGATTTAAAGGGTTATATTGTGTTGAATTTGGTTGTTGCGATGTTTTTTGATCGGATTGTGTAGTTGTTGTTTGTGTTTTATATGTGGATCCTTCCGGTTTGGTTTCTTCCTTTTTTTCTGGATTGAGTTTTGTAGCTACATCTAAAAAGCTTTTTAATTCCACATCTGATAAATTAGGATTTTCCGGATTCTCTTGTATTTTTTTAAGAGCATTTCCCAAATGATTTTCACCGGATTGCACATCTGTATTAAATAATGTTTTGGATATATCCTTTGCAATCGGATCTGCTTTTACATTTGCGCTGGTTTTCAATGCCTTCTCTATTGCGTCTGCTGCTCTTTGTACGGAAGTGTTTGTGGCGTTTTCTTTTATGTGATTTGTGGATTTTTTAATAATATAATCAAATACGTTCATACTATATAATTACAATATAATTTGAAATTTATAATAAAAATATTTAAAATGGATAACGTGAAAAGGTAAATAGTTATTATAAATTATGGCAACTAGAACAATAGCATCTCCCGGTGTACAAATTAATGAAGTAGATCTTAGCTTAATTGCAAGACCCGTTGGCGTTACGAACACTTTTATTACAGGATTCGCAGCAGAGGGTCCGACTGATGAAATTATTAATGTAGGAAGTATTTCCGAATTTGAAAGCATTTTCGGAAGTCCAACCAATTCAGCTGAAAGATATCTTTATCACTCCGCTAGACAACTTTTAACTCAATCTCCTACAAATCTTTTGGTTACTAGAATGCCATATGGTTCAGGTGCGGGTGAAGGATTTTCAAATCAATATACTGCATTAGTGTATCCAATTAGTGGCAACGAAACTGAATATGGAGATTCTACAGCATTTGAAATCAGACCTCCTAAATCTATATTGCTCACCGATCAAGAATATCTCGACTTAACAGAAAATAATGTTACATGGGCAAGTTCTTACGTAGATGATGAAATATTAAGCTTTGAGGATTTACAAACAAAAGGCGGTTTAGTGGTTGTTGATACGAAAAAATCCACTATTAACAATTTGTATGAAGGATATTATGTTGCTATTGCTGATAATTCAGAAAACAATCCTGCAAGTGATTTTGTATCCATAACAGGAATTAAAGCAGCTTCTGACATAGTTAATGGAAATTATCAAACATTTAGTGTTGTTCCTTCATCTCGTTTTAATTTCTCATTAACACAAGCATTTTCGGCTGCTGGTACAAGTATTTCGGAAATTGTTGAGCAATTTCCGAGAGATTTTGATTTCGGAACATCATTTTATAATGATTGTCTTACTCTCATGGTGTTTAAAGTTAGAACATCCATTTACGCTCAAGATACTGTAGTATTAGATGCTATTCCAACTGAAGGGTATACCGGATCTTTATATGCAAAACGTACTCAAAATGATAGAAACGGCGGTCCTCCTGTCTCTTTCTTCTTGGATTCTATAGTTGATAAAAATTCATCATCTGTAAAAGTTTTAACAAATCCTTTTGTATCTCAACGAGGAACTTGGTTGGCTAGTAATGGACTTCCCGCAAGAACCGTGAGATTAAATGCTGGATCCAAAAATCTATTCTCAGAAGGAGTTTATGTTTCCGATACCGATACAATTGCTGGTGATGTTGGAAATGTCCCTCTCAAACTTCAGAGAATTCTCAATAACATTAATAATTTAGATATTGACTTGGATGTTACCGCCGAAGCTGGTTTAGGAACTATTTGGGTGGGTGCTAAAAAGAAATGGGAACATGAAGAAGGGGGCACATATACGCCCAAAATATTTGATGAAACCTTTAATGTTTCAGTTACAGATTTAAAAGAGCAAACAAATGATCCTATTGGTGGAATTGTTTCAGACTATCAAGATATTGCTTCACAATTTGTATCATTTGCTGATATTACTAGAAAGGATCACGTTTTCATTGCAGATCCTCTTAGGTATATTTTCATTCAAGGATCGAATTCTAAAGTTACTAAAAATAGTGATTATGTTTTTGCTAAAGATGTGTACTGGCCTCTCAAAAACCTGTTCGCATCTAACGTTTCCAGCTATTCGACTACATATGGAAATTGGGTAAAAACTACTGATTTAAGCTCCGATAAGCAAGTCTGGATTCCTGCGTCTGCATATGCTGCCGCTGTTTTCGCGCAAACTTCTCGCGTTGCATTCCCTTGGACTTCTCCTGCTGGATTTACTAGAGGCGTGTTAACAAACGTATCTGATCTTGCAATAAATCCAACGCAAAAACAACGTGATTTACTATATAGAATTAATGTCAATCCTATAGCGTTTTTCCCCGGTGATGGATACGTAATCTTTGGACAAAAGACACTTTTCACAAAACCATCCGCATTTGATAGAATTAATGTTAGAAGATTGTTCTTAACATTAGAAAAAACTACAGAAAATCTTTTAAAGTATTTTGTATTTGAACCAAATACATTCACAACAAGAACACGATTAGTTAACGCTCTTGCCCCTGTATTCAATCAGGCCAGAAATAATGATGGTTTGTATGATTATAGAATTGTATGCGACGAAAGAAACAATACACCGGATGTTATAGACAATAATGAAATGAGACTTTCCGTATACATTCAGCCCGTTAGAACTGCTGAATTCATATTGGCAGATTTCATAGCCACTAGAACAGGTGTTAATTTCGACGAACTTATTAGCTAAGGATAAATATTAATATGCCAAACTTATTTCAACATCAAGATATCAATAACTTCTTCGAAGCTGCCTTGTCAAAGGATTTTGCTAGAACAAATCTTTTCAGAGTTCTCTATATTTCGTCCGGAGCTTCGGATATAGTATTTGATAGAGAAGAATTAGTTTATATAACAACTACTTCTCTTCCGGATAGAGAGATTAAAAATGTGCAAGTTCCTTTTATGGGTCTTCAGTTTAATGTCCCCGGAACCGCAAGTTATCCCGGAAGTAATGCATGGAACGTTACGTTCAGAATGCCTCAAGATTTATCTATTAGAAAAAAACTTGAATTATGGACGAGAGCTACGTTTGATGATGCAACATCTACAGGTGCGTATAATTTAAGAGATTTGGGTCAAATTGGCATTGCTTTAATGGGTAAGGATGGAACCCCTATAAGAGTTTATAACTTAATGGGAGCCTATTGTACTAAGGTAGGAACATACAATTTAGATGTAACTGCTGCTGGTGAAATTGTTACTCAACAGGTAACTCTTGCGTATCAATTCTGGGTACAACCCGAAACGTCTCCTCTTATAGCAAAACCTTAAAACATATCAAACGAATAAGTATTTGATATGGCTGAAAACGCAAAAGCGGTTCCTTTTGGATATGAGAATCTAAATGGTCCAATACCAATGTATCTCGATATATTGAGTAGATGGCCCACCTCAATACCCGCATCTACTCAATGGTGTATATATATTGAGATAAATGATTTACCGCTATTAAAATCTAATTTTTTAACAACTTTAAAGAATTTGGAAATGATAGGTGGTGCAGATTCGTGGGAAGTCAGTAAAAAAATAATAGAAATATTCGCAAGTAAATCAAATACAAACCCTCATGATATATATCCATTTTGTGCATTTGCGTCTGATGTGTCATTGCCTAGTGATACTATAGACGCCTCTAATGAGGGATTACAATTTGGTGCTTTCCAAGCACCAGTAACTTCAAAAGGTAGAGGAAATTATCAAAAATTTACTGTTTCATTTTTAGAAACAAATCTTTCGTTTGTTGATTTATTTATTAGACAATGGATGATTTTGACCGGACACTATGGATTTGTAACTCGATCAGATGCTACAAAAAATATTAAATTGCCTAAATTAGATATTCTTTTTTATGGTAAGAACGGATCGGGAATTAATCAAATAAATAGAAAAATAATAAGATTTTTTAATGTAGCACCTATTACTGTGGAGGGTTCTTCTTTATCATACAATATCGATACTTCTGTACAGAAATATAGAGTCTCTTTTGTTTATGATTCATATTGTATATTAGCTGCACAATCCAACGAAAAATCCGGAGATTCTTCTTTTTTAAATGCTGATACAAATTTTTTACAAAATAAAACAAGTAATGATGTTGGTGTTACAGGATTTTCTATTAATGAAAATAGACAAAAAAATAATGGTCAAGTAACGACAACTATGAATATTGAATATGGAAATTTAGAACAAACGACAATTGGTGGGGTTACAAGATCAAAATTTAATATAAGTAAACTACCATTTAAATTAAAACCATAAATAAAAATAATGTACGTTTATTCTTCGGAGATGCCATTTTCTAAAAAAGTTCTCTATTATAGAGAATTTAATACAAAAGAGCAGCTTATATTATCAAAAACAAATATTATATTTCCTTCAGAAAATGAAGAAAATCATGCAGAATTTTATAGAATATTAAAAAAAATATTAGAAAACTGCACAGAAAATAAAGAAGATTTAAAAGATATAAATTTAATAGAGTTTTTTCTTTATGCAATAAAAATACGTAATATTAGTATTGGAGATGAATTAAAGTTAATATTAAATGAAAATAATAAAAATATAACAATAACATTAAATTTAAATAATCTTATGATATCAATATATCAACATTTTAATTCAATTTTTAAAGAAAAAATATCTTATAAAAACATTGAATGTAAATTAGATATACCAAATTTTAAATCCGATGGACTCTATTTTAATACAGATAAAAAATTGTATGATTATCCATTTTATGAGTTTATAAGTAAATTATATGTTGAAAATTCTCTTATTGAATTTTCACAATTAAATTCCAATGAAAAAAATAATTTGTATGAAAAGTTTCCAGTAACTTTGAAATCCAAAATAGAAGCTTCTATATACGATATGTTAAAATCCACAAGCGATATAAATTTTTTTAAAATATCTAGATTAGATTCTTTAAAATTAAATTTTTTTAATAGTTCAATACCTTATTTTTTGCGATTATTATTTAGTTTTGGCGATTTGAGAAATATATATCAAGAATATTATATGTTGGCATCTAAAAATATAAATCCCCAATATGTAGATAATTTATCAATATCCGATAGAAGGGTTTTCTTTTCATTCATAGAAGAAGAAATGGAATATAGAAATCAAAATGCTCAAGAGTCAACTTCTCAATCAACGAATTTACAAGATTTAATGCTTGAATATGGTGGATAATTGTATAAATTATTGCATGAACGAAAATAATATTTTAAATTTTACAGACGCTTTAAATAAATTAAATAAAATAGCAAAAGAAAATTTTTATGTGGATGCATGGGTTCCTTCTTTGGAGCGTACTATTCGATTTCAAGAAATAAACGCCAAACAACAAAAAACTATTATAGAGTCTGCAATTGACTCTTCTGTTTCCAAATCAACATTTTCTAAAATATTTTATGAAATTTTATCCTCTAATTGTGAAGAGGATGCGGAAGTGCTTAAAACTCTTACTATTATAGATAAAAATTCTATAGCTTTTCACATAAGGAGTCAAATTTCAGAAACAATAAATGTTATTTTTTCTGAAGATCCTAAAATTCAATCTGATATTAACATACTTTCTATTTTAGATAAATATAAATCATTTAAACATCCTGAAAATAAAAATGTTACGTATGCTAAAAATGAAATTTCAGTCAATGTTATTTTAAGTATACCAAAATTTTATGCGGAGGGCGATTTTGATTCCTATATTTATAATAAAGAAAGAAAAGAAAATAATGTAGATGATATAAAAAATCTTATAACAGATGCATTTATAGGAGAAACTGCAAAATATATTAAATCCATACATATAAATGATAATGATATTAATTACGATTCATTACATATTCCACAGAAGATTCAAATTGTGGAAAAACTTCCTGCAACTTTAATACAAAATATATTGCAAAGTATAATGAATATTAAAAACGAAATAAATGCGGTGTCGGAAGTTTCTTATTTAGAATATACTAAAATTTTAGAAGCAGATAGTTTGATTTTTATATCAAATTAATTTCATAAATATAAAAAAATGACATATATATTAAGTATTATATATGTCATTTGATGATTTAAATCGATTTTTAAAAGAAAATGGAATACCTGTAATAGGTTCATTAGATTCAAATAAACTTTTAGAAGTTTTTTTGGGATTAAATCCGGAACATAAACAAAACATCAAAGCGATTCAGCAGGATATTGAAGATTCTGCTAAAAAATCATCAGATAAGATGAAACAATCATTATCTGAAGTAGATTATTCTAAAATAGTATCTGATGTTTTAGGAATTCCCCGAGAAACTGTTGAGGGATCCCCCCTTGGAGTATTAAGAAAAGAAATTTTAGAAAAGGCTATAGAGATTTCTAATAATATTAAGGAAAATTTTTCAAAAATAGAAGAGGAAACAAATTCTAAACTATCCGAAATTTCAAATAATATTAATACAAATTCGACTACAAATTCGACTACGAATCCACAGCAAATGGCAGATAAAATTTCTGTAAGTTTGGAAAATACGGGATTGTCTGATATTGTTAGTAAATTAAAAGAAAAGATACAAAACATACCAAATAAATTAACTACAACATCTCCTGTTGGATTGGATTATTTCGGTCCCAATATTTTAGATAAACTTGATTCTTTAATACGATCAAACGAATCAAAATTTAAATTTGATGAGGAGAAAATCGAGTCATTATCTAAAATTACTGGAATAAAAAAAGAACAATTGAATGAAATATTTCAGAAATTTGTAGATAAAAAACAAGAATTGAGTCCAAATAGTATAGAATTATTACGAAAATCTGGAGAAAGATCGATAACTTTAGATGAAACTTCTGCTGTTAAAATATTAAAATCTTTAAATTTAGATAGTAAAGATCAAAGTATTTTATTACGAAAAATTTTATTAACAAACGAAGAGAGTAGAGATAGTTTAGAAAGAATACGAAAAAAACCTACACAGGCTTCTGGCGCGGAATTGGCAGGTGTGGGATTGTTAGCGGGATGGCTGGCGAGAAGTGGACTACCTACTTTAATGCGTTATCTTCCGATGATATCGGGAGCTACATTAGCATTCGCATTATTTGGAGATAAACTGGGGTGGGCGATTGATAAGATGGCTGGTTTTTTTGGATATAAGACGGAGGTTGAAAAGGCGGCTAAAGGATTGCAAATAATGACGGGACTTGATAGTCCAAAGATGCAAGACTTGATAAAAAATGTATTTATGGTATCTCTTTTAACAATTAAACGTCCCTTGGGAAAAGTATATAGAGACGTTTTAAAAATTAATAAGGCCGCATTAGCAAACGCAAATAAGGTACGTTCGTTTTTAAATAAAATTATACCACCGAAATTATTGAATGCTGCAAAATCAGTATCGGGATCTATTGGAACAATTTTTGGAAAAATTAAAGGATTTTTTGGATCGATTGGTAGTTTTTTAACTAAACTTCCATTGATTGGCGGTTTTTTAACAAAAGGATCTACTGCTTTGGGACAATTTGGTATGCGTATTGCTGGTTGGTTGGGTAGAATAGCGGTTCCCTTGCAATTTGCATATGGTGCATATCAAGCAATTGCTAGAATAATCGAAGGAGATATATTAGGAGCGTTTCTGAGGTTTGTTTCTGCTATTTTGCCTTGGATTGGTGGCATAGTGGGAACCCTTATAGGAGGTCCAGTCGGAACTGCGATTGGTACTGGAGTGGGGCTGGCGGGTAGTGTCTGGTTGGAAAATTATGAAGCAAAGAGACATGAACAATTCATGCGAGATAAGAATGCGGCGGAATCTCAGAGAATTGCTTCGGAAAATAATAACTCTCCCCTGCAAAGTAGTTCAAGTTCTTCTCCGCAATCGGCTATGCCGTCTGCTACGCCACAGCCGTCTGTCACTCCACAGCCGCCTGCTACGCCTTCTGTTGGTGGAAAATCAGCTACTGCTTCAGTTATACCTGCTCCGTCCTCGTCTCCTGCGTCCGATGCTCCTCAGAGGAGATTTATTCCGCTCCAACCTACCGCTGCACCAACTCCTCCTCCTGTTCCTGTAATTGTTGCTCCGAGGGCAACTCCTGCTTCTACGCCTCCAGTTGTGGACCTTTCGGCTGATTCTATATTTAAATTACAAGAGTCTAGAGGAGCGTCATCAGTTATTGTCGGGGGGTCTTCCGGTGGTGGGGGAGGAGATCCGATAGAATCGTATCGAAAAATTCAAACTGGAAATATGGCTAGACAGCCATATAAACCATAAATATATATATGGCATATACAAGTCCTTTGTTTATTTTAAATGATGCAGATTCAACATCAGGAAGTTTGTCGTATAAATATCCTGTTGTTAATACTATCGGAGTGGGTAGTAATCCTATTGATGTTGTGAATAATTTTTCGTGGAGAAATATACAATCAAATAATACTGAAATTAATAGTGAAGTTCCATCAATACAATTGACAGAATATAAACTTACCAAAGGAAAATGGCTGCAAAATCTTAGTAACGTTTGGGAATATTTAAAAAATGTTTCAAGTGTTGGTAGCATATATGATGCTCCTATTACCGATAGCACTGCGGGTATGGATCCATATCAACAGTTATATACGGGTATGGAAACTGGCTTTATATATAACTTTCCATATTTTGTGGGAAATGCTGCCAGTGTTACTGGAAATATAAAAAACACTTGGAAACCCGTTGAGCTTTCTAACATACCCTTTTTCGGGGGATATATCGAAAAGGGAAAGGATGTTGCATCTATGTTTTCTACCGGATTTGGATTTGAGCCTCCTAGTTTTTTCGGAAACACTAGTAAAAGGTCCATATCAATATCATTTCCACTATACAATACTGTTAGCTTAAAAAACACTAAAGATAATTTTTATTTATGTCAACTGTTACAACTTCAAAACGTAAAAACTAAAACTAGTTTTTTGACTCATATCGCTCCGAGTCTTTATCTTGCAGAAGGTCTTAATTTTAAAGGACTATACATGCCTGCTGCATATATGTCATCTCTTGATGTAAAGTCGATAGGAACTACTCGATCCGTAGATATTGGAGACGGAAAAGCGTGTTTAATACCGGAAGCATATAAAATAGAAATTACATTAGAATCGTTAATGGAGGATAGTGTAAATATTTTATCGGGTTCTTTTTCAGATTCAAATAAAGTAAAGGTAATTATACCTCCAACTCCTGAATAATGTTATGAAACAAAACTCGATTACAGATCTCCCTAACTTATCTTTATATAGATATGAAAATTTTTTAAATGTCTATGAAGATGATAATAATTTTAGATTTTATAATTTATTAAGATCTATAAATGTTTTTCCGTCTAATAATTCAAATGCAGAAATCTCATATTATGTTAAGGAAAATGATACATGGCCTCTAATATCTTTTAAAAATTATAACACAATGGAACTTTGGTGGTTAATTTGTACATATAATAATATTAAAAATCCTGTAATAATGCCAGAGGCGGGTAAAGAATTGAAAATATTAAAATCTCAATTGGTTTCTTATGTACTTTCGGAATTAAAAAACCAACTAAATAGATAGGTATGCCCAGAAAAAAAGTAAAAAAAGAAGAAAATTCTGTAGATGATATAGATATTGATGAAATATTAGTCGATGGAAAATTCTACCAAGGGAATGAAAATATTTTAAGAAAAGATGCACTTTTCAAATGGACTGAAGATATGAAGTCCGAATTGAAAACATGTGTTAAAAGTATTTTACATTTTGCGGAAAATTATTTTTATATAATAACAGAAGATGGGAAGAAAAAAATAGAATTATATAAATATCAAAAACGTCTTTTAAAATCATTTAAAAATGAACGATTTAACGTTATTTTAAGTTCACGTCAATCGGGCAAAACCACTACCATAACCATATATGCTTTATGGTTGGTATGTTTTCAATCAGATAAAAGAATAACAATAGTTGCTAATAAAGAGGCAACTGCCAAAGAAATATTTGCTAGAATTAAGATGTCGTATGAGCAACTTCCTATATATTTAAAACCTCCTATAAAATCTTGGAGAAAGGATGGTTTTATACTTGGAAATGACTCTGCAATAACTATTAGTACAACCTCAACATCCGGTCCTAGAGGAACTACAAGTAATCTTCTAATCATAGATGAAATGGCACATTGTCCTAATGACTTGATGAAGGAGCTTTGGAGATCTGCAATTCCAATTATTTCTTCTATGAAAAAATCTCAGATAGTTGTTATATCCACTCCAAACGGAAAGGATAATAAATTCTATGAACTATATGAAGATGCCCAAAAACCTAATAGTGGTTGGAATTTAGAAGTTGTAAATTGGTGGGATGTCCCCGGAAGAGACGATAAATGGAAAGAGGATACCATTTCATTAATGGGATCGAAAGAAGATTTTGATCAAGAATATGGTAATAAATTTCACGATCCGAATAAAAGTGTTGTTGATGAGGAATATTTAAATCAGTTAAAACAAAATTGTCCAGAACCTGTTTTAGTTTTGGATGAAGGTGCATATAAAATTTTTAAATTTCCAGATCCTAAAAGTTATTATGTAATAGGTGTTGATGTGGGAGAAGGAATCGGAAGAACAAATTCAGTTGCTCAGATACTTGATGTTTCTGATTTACAGAACATACAACAAGTAGCTATTTTTGCTTCTAATAATATAAATCCTTTTCATTTTGGAACTCGTCTAATGGGCGTTTTAGAAGATTGGGGAAGACCTCCTATTCTTGTTGAAAATAATAACAATGGACAGCAAATTTTAGATGTTTTATGCCAAACGCATAATTATGAAAATGTTGTATCTTATCATTTTGAAGGATTTAGTAAACACTATAACAACACTCACAGATTTGGAATTCACAATCACACAAATACCAGATATAAAGGTATAACAAATTTTAGATATTGGATTAATAGTTTAAAATGTGTAAAATTAAATGATATTGATACCGTATTAGAAATTGATAATTTTATTAAACTTCCGAATTATACTTTTTCAAAAAAATCTGAAAAGGATTTAGATGATAGAGTTTTTGGTCTCATATGGGCATTATTTATACTCGATCCAACTTTGGTTGGAAAATATTTTATAGTTCAAGATTTAGATGATCAAGGAAGACCGTTAAAAATTTTACCAATAACTGATAATAGTGAATTAATTAAAAATAGTAAGTTGTTAATAGGAGGAGGATCTACTATTGTAAGAAAGCCTTCTATAAATACTCCGTATTCACATGTTGGTGGTATGGATATTGAAACGGGATTTGATTTATATTCGGAAGACAGAGATAAGTTATATATGTGGCTTCTACAGGCACATACAAATGAGAAAGATGCTTTCGACAAATCCAAATCAACAGCTCCTACAGAAGAATATAAGCCAATTGTATTATTTTAATATATGAATCAAACAATTTTAAACAGATCTAGAAATGATAAATTTTTATTTGTCATGGACTTGCCTAAAAATTTAAAAAAAACCTCAGATTTGGTAATGCAGGATTCTTATAGTGCAAATAAAATACAATTCACTACATTTGGTTCTCCTGTTCCGAATATAAAAATACCAGAAAAAGCCATTTCTTTTGGGGGTCAGGTTTATAATACCTCTAGTTTTTCGAGACCTGCATATGAAGCATTGTCTTTAAAATTTTTAATAGATAATGGATATCAAAATTATTGGATATTATGGAAATGGTTGAATCTATTCAATGATAACCAAAATAGTACAAGCGATGTTGCGGCAGCGGCAGTTGTTACCCAAAAAGAATTAATATTAAAAAATCCAATGTCAGATTATATGGCAACATTTAGTGTTTTTGGATTGGATGAATTTAATAATAAAGTAATTGAATTTAAATATGAAAATGCATTTATAACAAGTCTCAGTCCTATAGATTTTTCTTTCCAATCCGGTTCAGAAATTATATGTACTGCAACTTTTATTTTTAGTAGATTAAGTGTAGATTTATTATCTGATGTAAATTCGACTAATTGTTAACGTATATGAATCTTACACAAGTATCCAATATAAACAGGGAGGCTCCTTCAGATATTATAGCAATAACAGATGAAGCATTTACCGTTCAGATTGGAAATCAATTGTTTTATATTGAAACTTGGATGGATAATCAATTAGATAATTTTAAACCTATAAAAATTCCGTTCTTTTTTATAGAGGAATTGGTTATCGAAGAAACATTAGAAAGTTGGAACACTAAGGGATACGTAGTTTTAGTTAATGATTTTGAGTTTTTTGAAAGAGGGTCGTATCCATTATCCACGAATAAAAAAAATCCAACTTATAAAATAGATTCCCCTTTTGCATTTAGAAGTGATGGCAGAAACAAAGTTTATTTAAAAATATTTCCTATTGTAAAAGATATAGAACTTCCTAAAGAATATTGGGAAATGTCTTTTGAATTGATTATATATGATATAGAGGATTTAAAAACTGATAATTCTGAAATAAAAAGACGTAAATTTTATTTTCAAGAAGAACGATACCAAATAATGAGTGAGCGTAAATTAGAATGGTCCACTGCATTATACGGTCCTAATCAGGGAAATATAGATGCATCAGATACTCAAAGGTCCATGCCAATAAGCGATGCTATACAATCTATCATAAAAGCAGCAGCATCTAATGATTCGGATCCTAACTTCAGTTCTAAACAATTTGATTCTCCGAAATCAGAAAAACCTTATATAGAAGTTGGGGTAGAACGAACTCAAGCTGCTATTTTAAATGGTTCTTCTTTTAATGAAAAATCCTCGATTATTTATGAAAAAACTCGCTTTGATAATTTTGATAATGACCGTTGGGATAAGGGTGTAGCTGGAAATGATGGTATGATATTATATACATCGCCCACAAATGAATCGGCAATTGGCGATTTAAATTATGTAATGAATGATTTTGAATCAGAAAACGGAGGTCCGGTATTTTTAGAATTGGATAGGCATGATGTTGAGGGTGGGAAAAAATTTTATTTAACTTCTCTAAAGACATTAATACAAGATTCGAGCAAACAACAAGTTGAACATATAAGTGTTACAGATACGATGGGCAATTCTGATTTACCTCCATATTTTCCAAGGGCAGATTTGACACAGGAAGGGACTATCAAAAACTTTAGTTCCGGAATTGCATCTAAAATACTTGATTATAAATTTGTTCCAATGTTACCTGTTGATGATTTGAATCTTGCTAATACTCCTTCTCATAATTATGATTTCGAATCCAATCAATTTAACATATTTTTTAAAGAAAATACAATAGAAGATGCTTACAATAAGATAAAAGAGTTTGCTAAAGAAGGTTTGTATAGTTTTAAATCTAAAAATAATAATGCGGAAATATTAATGAATATTAATAAAACAAAAAGTAGTGGATTATTAACAAATAACATTCATAATGTTAGAAAATTCTTTTCTACAAGAAATTCTCAAATTCACATGTTAAGATCGTTGTGTTTATTGGGACAAGCTCTTTATTTTAGGACTTTGGGACTTACAAATAGAAGTCCCGGAAGGTTTTTGTTTGTAGATAAAGATTCTTCTAGTGGAAATAATAATGTATTTGATGATAGATTTTTAGGACAATGGATGATTTTAAATGTAAAGCATCGATTTACAAGAGAAACATATACGACAGATGTTATTTGTTCTAAATTAGATACATTTAACAAACATTGGGACGTCAAAACAGATAAATATTAAGTATGGATAGAAATTCTTTAATAAAAAGCTTACAAAGTGATCGTATCAAAAAGTTACAATCGAGCACAAAACAACAACTTCCATCAAATTTTACAATGGCTAAGAACTTGGCAGGTAGTGTTGTTAGAAATGTTGCAAGCGTAGCGAGTGGAAATTCTTTAAACATCTCTCAGGAAGAAGCAAATCGCAGATTATCCATATGTAATGGATGTGAATTCTTTATTAAAGAGAGTCAAAGATGCTCAAAATGTGGATGTAATATGGCAATTAAGACTTATCTAAAAGCGGAGAGATGTCCCGTAGGTAAGTGGTGATAATATCATATACATAATCTTCCATAAAATCTAAATATTTTTCAGTTGAAAAGAGATTTGGAGCATTTATTACAATATTTGCCTCTTTTTTTAAAATAATATTGTTTTTTTCTTCAAATTCGTTTGCGGGTGGGTTATTTTCCCTATCAATAAAGATTAAAAGTCCTTTTTTTTCAGTTTTAAGCCAAAAAATTTCATCTTTTTCGAATTCTGCATATCGAATGTCGGGAATTATGGGAATATATCCCTTTCCGAAGAGGGAATTGTCTATATTTTCTATAAAATATCTACCCATTGTGCGATTTCTCATATATCTTCCATATTCAACCATCAATGGACGAACTTTTTCCTTCTGTATCGGGTCGTTTAGGTCAATTTCTGCTCCTATTTTTGAAAATAACATCTCCTTCAGGTCGTTTTTTATTTTATCTCCTGCAATTGAACATCTTTTAGCCTTTATATTGTAATATAGATCGAGAATATAAATAATATATGTACATAAAGAATCTTTTCCTGATAAAGCGGAGCCTGAAATTCCAATTGGAGGATAGATTATAGATTTAGACATCGAATACAGATTATATCATTTAATTATGGAAAAAGCAATACCAAAAAATCCGTTAGCAGCCAGTATAAAGAAAACCGCATCTTCTGTGACGGGTGGTTTATCTGCTATTAGAGTTTCTGTCAACAATGTTTTACAAAATAGTGCAGAATCTATATCAATAGCTACTATGGAAGTTAAAACGGGACTTGCTTTTGATTTTAATGGAGTTCTTTACAAGATAAAACATAGTGTAATGCCCAATGAAAACAAATATGCTGCTTATTTATACATATTGATTGAAGGATATGATGCGATTTACACAAAATTTGATTATATTGGATCAGATTCGGTTACAATAACTCCAGATTTATATAAAGAATTTATAACTTATATTAAATCGAATAAATTTGAAGAACTTTTAAAAAATACTCCCGCAGGACGTAAAGATGAATTGAAAGATATTGGTTCTAATGGATCTTTTACAAGATTTTCTGCACATAATAATTTTAATATTATGACAGGTCCCGGTGTTAATGCTCCTTGTTTGGGTGCAGACTTGTTAAATTCGATACACCCCGGAATGGTTGATGAAATTGAAAATATATGTAATGTTATACGCACTAGATCATATTTGTCTCTTCCTTCTGATTCTTTTGGGGGGTTATCACAAGCAATGTGGTTTATTACGGGAGCAGTTACAGCATTTTATCAAGCAATTGTGGAAATATATCAAGGAATGGTGTTAGCAATAAAACAATTATACGTATGGTTGAATAATATATACAGAATGGTTCAACAATATTTGATAAGCGTTATTGAAAGTATCATACCCTTGAGTCTTATATGTTTAATTTTAGAAGCAGTTCAAACAATATTGGATGATGTTGGATTTTTTGCACAATTATTCAAGGGATCTGATAATCTTTTTCAAACTTTGAATGCTATTCAAACTGTTGTGAATTATGCATCGTTTGGGGTTAATTTTGCATATGATCCTTTGAATGGTTTGGCTACTCTTTTTCCAAATGAAGCAAAACAAGTTACAGATTTTATAAGATATGTCGGAAATTTACCCCAAGCATTGCTTGGAAAGTTGGTGCAACACATAGGATTTGGAGTTTCTTCTAATAATGAGGCTCTTGCAATTGCAAATACTATTGTTCAACGATATGGATTGGGTGCATCATTAGGACCGATAGGGGATGTATTAGCAACAGCAGGAACTGTTGGCAATAGAAGTGAATGGTACAGAAACGGAGGATATGGAATTAATATAAATGACACAATAAATCCATATCCGTATAGTATTTCAGGAATATCGGGAAATTTACCCCCATTAAATATCAGTTTAAATCCTTTTGGGTGGGTTGGAACTACTATAGAAAAATTTTCCGTATATCAAAAGCCCGAATAATAATAAATTATGGAATTAGTAGTAGGAAATCACTTAGGAATGGTCGTTAATACAAATGATCCAGAGAACAGGGGAAGAGTTCAGGTGTTTATTCCTCATTTATCAACTACTTTATTTAAAGATTGGAATAATAGAGAAAATTTATCCGATATTCAATTTAGAAATACTACAGAATTGGCTAGTTTGGGTGTATTGAATAAATTAAAACAAATTTTACCGTGGGCAGAGGCTGCTGTTCCCATATTCGGAGGAGCAACGTCTGTAACATCAAATTCTAGCAGTGGAAATATTGCTGTAAATAATACAAATCCCACATTTACTGGATTCTCGGGTGGAGGAACGGTAAGTTCAACAGAATCCGATACTATTGCAAATTCTACAGCTTTGTTAACGAGTGATGGAAATGCAGAACAACCACTTTCACTTTCTTATGGAGGAACTATTAATACTTCTAATATGAATCCCGTATTTAAAGCTCAATATGAAAGGGTGTATAGATTATTGGAGGGAAGTAAACTCGTCGGAATGCCTCTTTCCGCTAAAGAGAGAGAAACATATGGAATTTATAGTAGTTCGAGGGAGGAGGTTGCACATTTTTTAGCCAGATTGGCGGTTGTGGAAACTACTCTCAATCCCTCTAACACCTCTAATAGGGAAGGTAAAGCAGTTTCCTTTGATAGTGCAACATCAGTAGGACTCTATCAATTAGGAAAGGAAAACAGCACATTAACAGCAAAAGATCTTAGTTCAGGAGCATGGGCAGATCCCGAAGTTAACACTAAGGTTGCAATAAAATATGCGGAGAATCTTATTTTTACTAATAAATATCCCTCTGCAAATAAATATGGTTCTGGAATCGCTAGATTAAGTGCGGGATTCGGTCCTATAGCAAACATTACAGAAGTAGTTCAGGGTAAGAAGCAAGAAAAAGATTTATCAAGAAATCAACAACAATTATTAGCAAAAAAAATGGCTTCCACGGAATCTTATTCTTATGAAGATTATCTTTCCGGTGCTAATACAACTGTGGCATCTACGGATCAATCAGAAGACTCCCAAGCTGCTCCCAAAATAGTAAAAAATGATGATTTAAGTGCAATCTTAGCACTTTCAATTGGTAAAGATGTATTTACCTCTGCAAGGGGATCTCCGAATGGTATATTTTCCATTCCAAATGAATCTGCAAAGGTGTGGGTGTTTTTTCATGGAGGCGATATACAGCGTCCAGTATATTTTGCATCCATAGTTGAATCTGCTTGATATCTAATAAATAAACATATGGCTAATTTACCGAATCCAAGATTAGATAAAGGATATAAACTAGAAAATCATGGTCTATTTACAGCAATAGGAGGACTTGTTTTTGCTGTTTTAAACAGTTTTAATCCTAATAAATCAAATTTGGTACAAGATAACTCTTATATAGAATTATCCAATAATGAAACCGCTCAATCTAAAATAAGAATATCTTCCGGAGGACATATTTTAGTAAATGCTGCTGAAAATTTAACATTAGGTGCTTCCAAGCACATGAATGTTAGCGTTAAGGGGGATAGTCAAGAGGTTGTTGCGGGTAATAAAACTTTGATAGTTAAGGGGAATTATAAAATATCAAAAGGGAATCAGGATGATAAGGAAATGGAAGCTGCAAAGAAGCTTCAAGAGATTACGGAAAAAATTCAAGAAGCAAGACTTCGAGCTTTAAAACAAAAAGGACAGCCCACACAATGTCCGGTGTGTAATGTTACTCACTTGGTTGATAATAAGAGTGCTTTGGTTGATAGTTTTTTTGATTTTATAAGAAAAATATTAGGTCCGTTTTTTTGCTTTCCTTTTGATACGATTCATCGATTGGTTGGAACATTGGTATCTCCGATTCTAAGTCAAAAAAAGAATATTGCATTAACTGGAAGTGCTGGATGTGGTAGTCCTGCTTGTAAATCTGGAATGGTAGAATCTCCCGTAACTGCCATGAAGGCTGCTGATAAAGCGGTAACAGATGCTATAAAACAAAACGAAAAAGATATATCAAAATATTCAGAACAATTAGGAACAGGAGGCAATGAAGGTAAGGTATATAAAGGAGACGTTCTTTTTAGATTTGGATTGAAAAAAAATAATGCCCCTGCATATTCGGAGAATGGACATCATGTATTTGCATTTTATTTTGAACCCGGAAAAAATGGAAATGGAAGTACTCTGGCACTTGGGAGTAGAGGTAGTGCTCCGAAAATAACTTTTACACCTCCGCAAAGAACCCATGGAAGCGTGATGTTTGATGTATCAAATAACTTTACAGTAAATGCAGGATCTCCCGGAATTGATATGCAAACTACCGGAAGATTTAATATAATGTCCGGAGATTTAATACTTAATGCAAATCAAGGTGAAGCGGTTTTTGGTTCCGGAAATGTTACAACAATAAAAGGAAAAAATATTATTATAGATGCAGACGATCAAAGTGGAGATAGTGGACTGTCTATTCAATCACAAAATACTTTAGTTAATGGTTCATTTAATGTTAGGGGGGATGCCGCTTTTAAAGGACAAGTAACAACAGACGGTGCAGTATCTACTCCATTTTTAATTGTTCCTTCTATGCGTTCCGAGTCCACTGTTTCATGTTCATCTAAAATGAAAGCGGAAGGAGCGGTTTGGAACACACCAGCGGCGGTTTTATCAAATAAAAACTTAGCAAAAGATATTGCGTTGAGATATTTAAAACCCGGTTATGCTACTTCTATGACAGGAATATTTTCTTTAACTGTTGAAATTGTTGATGCGATAATGCAATCTATGGTTGTTGAACCATATCCAACGGGAGTTTTTGCTGGTTGGGGTACAACAGGTCCGTGTAGTGGATGGATTTTTAACTGGAAGCACACTCATATGACGGTAGGCGGCGATCATTCACATGAAGTGACACTACCGAAGGGTAGTTATTGGCATAATAGAAAGGCGTGGGGACAAGAAAGAACCGCTGGAAGTCCCATACCAACACCGAATCCTGCAATGGGAGATGGGTTGTCTCCCGGTCCTAGATCAAAACCCGGAGGCTGTGGTGGCGGAAGTCTTTACACTAAAAAAAGAAATGAAAATTATAAATTAAATCCATTAGATCCTTTTAATGGAGGTAATTATATAAAATATCCTATAACAAGAAGTCCGGATGGAACGCTAAATCCCGCTCCGGTGTTTAGCGTTATGTATGGAATTACAGGTACAAACACTATACCAAACACTATACCAAACACAAACATCTCACTTTCTGCATTGCCTACAGAAGAATGTCCGCCTTAAATATTTTTATTATACACCGGAATTTGGTTTGTGGTTGCGGCTACAATATCGGTGTTAATAGGTTCGGCTGTTAATGGTTTATTAAAAATCTGTGATAATCTTTCCCTGTCATTATAATAATATCGTATATATTCTCTACTACTTCCCTTAGTCACTTTAACAAAAATAAAATATGGAAGTTCCGAAACATATACTAAATCCACAGCATATCCTATATTCGCATATGATTGTGTTATAAATGCATGAAAGGCTACAATGTCCTCTTCTACTTTTTGTGCATATATTGAAGTTACAAAATTTACAACTTCAATCGGTTCTATTGGTGATACTATTATATTTTCTGGACAATTATATGAACTTTTCTTAATTGGAATACCAGTCTCGTCACATATAAACTCATCAATTATTTGACAGCCTCCCGCTTGTGCAATTTCTGTGTATAATTCAATTTTAGCTTGAAACTTATCAAAAACACTAGAAACTATATGACCCAAAGAAAATCTAGCATCTCCTATTCCGCTTAATGTTTCGAAATCTGGAAGTAATTGATTATAATCAAATTCTTGATATGGTGTTCCATCGTCATTTACATATCCATTTGGTGTTTTATGAGGTTTTAGTATCGGATCGAAATCTTCAACATCGGCATATTTAACAACCTCTTCCAACCAATCTCTAAATCCACTGGTTGCTGTTATGGATGGGAATAAACTGGTATTAATAAAACTACTCATAATCTTCTCCTTCAAAATCTAAAAAATTCTCTTGCTGCTGTTTTATAAAAACTGTTTTCAAAAATTCCATAATAGCATCTCGATCTTTTGCGTTTCCGAAATGTTGAATTATGACTCTCTGATCTTCCAAATTATACCCCAGAAGAATAAAAGAATTTAAATACTCTGTAATAGCATTTTTGAGTATTGTCAAATCCCTTACAACTATATTGTTTTCTCGAATTCCTTTTTTAAGGAAATTATCCAATGCCTTTTGCAATTCAGAATTATTAATAGAATCAAAAACAACTTTCCTAACATCATCCAATGCGTGTTGATTTACTGGTACGCAAGAAAGAGAAGGAACTATAAGCTCCTTCTCTTTCTTCTTTCTTGTTCTTTTCTTAGGCTCCGACATATGTTGAGGCTTTGTGATTAATATTGAATTTTACAAGATACTCAACAATTACCTCGATTGAACTTGTTTTTATTTTGAATCCATCGGGAATATACTGTCCTCCATCATAAATTTCAAAATACTCTTCACCCAAATCATTGTGATTATTGTAACAGGTTACAAAAATAGAAGAATACAAGGGATCGATAATTGCGGTCCAGCTTCTAGGATCTGCGTGTGAATAATCGCTGAATAGTTTATCTGCTACATATCCACTATCACGAAGACGTTTAATGAAGTAGCTACAGGTTGTTACTTTATTTTTTGACATATATTTTATTTTTATTTATTGGTTTTTTTTATTTTACAAGAGCAGATACGATATATTTAAGTTCAACATTATCATCGTCGTTATTTTGAAAAACAAATACTTTGAATTGGTTGTTTATTTTTACTTTTATATCATTCCTACACCCTGCTAAATTCTTGAAAATTTCTATATTAATTGGAGTGGCATCTTTAATATGATTGCCCTTCAAATCCGCGCTAACTTTAAAAGTTATGTTGTCTATGTTTTGATTAGTTGCATCATTAATATCCGCAAAAACTTCCTGTTGTTCGTTGGAATAAAAGTATATTTTTTGAGTATCAGAAGTAAATGCATATCCAGACATAATTTGTCTAATTTTATTAGCGGGTATTACAAATTCAGAATCAAAATCTAAACTTGCAATTTTTTTAATATTAAAAACAGATTCTCTGATTACAGAATCATCGACCAAATGATATTTAAAATGTGTTTTATCTCCATCGCTGCTTTCGGAGGAACATTTAATATTGTTTTCACATTTTTCCAATAAAAAATTATCATCATCCAAACACTGAAGTCCTGTAAGCAGTCGTTTTATATTGATAACATTGATTCTTTCTTGGGTATCAATGCTATCAACTTTCATTCGTGCATATAGAATGACAGTATTATCAGCAGAAGAACATATCGTAAAGATTCCACTAGAATCTGTTTTAAGGACACAAGATTCTGCCATTTTATTGACAGGTTTTAATATCCGTTCTAAGTTGTTTTTAGAAATTTTTAAAGATTTATACATCAGCATTGGTTTTCATTAAATTATACATATTGGAAAGAATTTTTTCAATATTTTTTAATGAAGTTTTCATCTGTGTTATATCTTTTTTATCTACAAAAAATTCCTTAGTATTTTCTTTATTTTTTGAAGAAATTTTAACATTTGAACCCATATTTTGATTTGAAATGTTTTCAATTTTTGGAATTTCAAAATTTGCAGGAGCACTTGTAAAATTTTGAATAGGGTCTGGAATAGTTTGAAGTGCAATCTGGTTTACATTTTCATATGCCTTCAGCATATCAGGAGATACACTATTAGGGTCAATAAAATTAGAAGGTTGTGATTGTTTCCCAATGAGAGGAGCGATAAAATTTTCTATATTAATTTTATTTGCAGGATTACTGGTTCTCTCTGAAGTTAGTCGATCCACACCCATAAGGTGTGAACCGACCATTTTCGCCAACAGTGCTGCTTCATATGCGTCTTCTTTATTCATTTAATTACAGATCCTTCAAAATATCTTGAATTTTATCGTCACTATCTGAAATAGTGGCATCTCGCTCGATATATGTCTCTGTTTGAGATGTAATCGGAACATCGATTTCCTCTTCCTTCTCAACTACAGTGTTCTTTTCTTCTTCTCGATCTTTGCCCAAGAAATGCAGGTTAAGAAGATCTTGGATTTCCTTTTTCGACTTGCTCTCGAAAACGGCGTCAAGTTCTTTTGCCGCCTCGTACACTTCTTCCAAGTTCTCCAATCCCTCAACAGCGCACGGAGTCATAAATCGAGATGCGGTGTACTTAGGATAACCGCCTTCATTGGTTTCTACCTTGATTCTAAGGCTGCAACCGTTTTCAGAGAGGTCAAAAATCTTTGCACCAAACTCTTCAGAATCGTCGCCGCTAATTGCAGAGGAGATAACTTCGAAAAGTTGTTTTCCAAAGCGCAGAACCTTCAGTGCTCCTTGGTTTTCAGGGTTTGTGGGGTCTTTGATGACGTAAGCATTGCAAAGCCAATTCTCGTTTCTCTTCAGGGGCTTTGTCTTTTCAATCAAAGATTCGTTTTTGGTTGCGTAGATTTTGGAACGATACTCATCAATCGGGCAGCTTTCCCCGTAAGTGTTAGGACACAATACGGAAACGTATTGTCCATTATGAATGCTCTTCCAAATGTGGTGAAAATAATGGAAAATAGTTCTATCAGGGTTCTTGATGTTTGGAACAAGGCGAACCACATAGGTATTTCCTGCTTCAAGCTTCAAAAAATCCTTATAAGCTGCATTTTCTCCATTTGTTTTTTTGTTGAACGCATCTTTAATAGATTCGAATAGATTGTTTGAATATTTCATATTTGTTAGATTAGGCTATAATATTACATCAAGTAGTTTTAAATTGCAACTCTTTTTTTAAAAAAATTTTCATTCGGGAGTAGGCTTCAGTTACAAGTTCTTTTGTTTTCTTTGAATTGTAAAACCTTATACGAAAAGTATCATATTTTTCAAAAAAATTTCCAGCCCATAATGCCTTCTCATCTTCTTGTAGCATTAAAAATCTATCTAAACTTCCAACTCCTATCAGTGCATATGGATTTACGGTATGTTCTCTGTAGTGTTGCATCCAAGTGGGCATGTTGAATGTTCTATGATCCAAATACTGATCTATATTGATCCTATTTTGAAGGCAGAACATTGTTATAAATCTAATACTTTCTTTTATTTTTTCTATTTGATTTTCAGGCGACTCATCTTCAAGCTTTTTCATTGCCAATGAGTATGTTTTAATTGCGGGTCTTGTTATAAAATATCCCAAATGTGGATATTTTTCATCCGGATGAAGCAATAGAGGGGCTTTAAAGTAATCTTCGCAAGAAATATGTTCAAATTTCCCGAAGAATATATTTATTTTTTTTAAAAACAGTATAGTAGAAGCATCCAGACCGGAGAAATCTTTTCTAGGCGTGTATGCCTGTCCATTTCTGGAATATTTCAAATGTGTATTGTAAATTTTTTTTTCTGTTTCAGTTAATTTTGTATTCAATTTTTATTTTTATGGTTAAATTTTGATCTAAAAATCTTTTTATATACGTTTGGCGTACTATTTAAATATGCTCTAATAATAAGTTGAATATTGGTTTCTCCCAATAAATTAAAATATATTTTTTGTGTTTTTTCATCTTCTAGTATTAATTTTAAAAAATTTAAAAAATTAAACTTTTTTTTCTTTGCAATGCATACAAAAGAACCAAGTTTTAAAGTTGTATCTTCAAATTCTGTCATATCTAATGCATTTGAAGGATTTATCATTTCCTCTATTTGTTGAGTTGAAGTTATTATCATAAATATACTATATAAAAGCATATTTATTTGTAATAACTTAAAAATCAATCAATATCCAACCCCTCTATTAGATCAAACGTATCGGATAGACTAGAAGAAGTTATAGAGGATGATATTTTATTGTTTAATTTATTCGTCAATTCGACTGTAGCGTTGCTAGAATCTCGAAGGGTTAATGTTGGGTAGTCAATTTCCAAGGTAGTATGTGCTCCAATAGGACCAAATCTATTTTTATTCACTCCCAGATGTATTTGTCCTAATTCAATGTCGCCCTCCTCGCTCCAGATTGAAAATTGTGCATCTGCTGTATGCGCCAATCCCATAGATTCGCTCATTGTTTCCAGTCCGGGGTTAGCTTCTCCATACGCACTTCTGTTTGTTTGAGTTGCGCTGACTACTGGACAATTAAAATGATATGACAATGCTCTAATTTGTTCTGTGACTGCTTTAATAGATTCATATGAATTCTTTCCCCTTTCAGGAGCCGCAATTAGATTTAAATAGTCAATCACTATAACATCTGGAGATATTCCCTTTCTAACCAATCTTTCAATATATACTTTAATCTGATTTGGCGTGATTGATTGTGGGGGAAATTCTTTAATAATTAATTTAGAATTTTTATGATTTGTTTTATATATTCCCAACTCTTTTTTGAGGGGGTTAATATTAGTAGACAAATCTGCCATTGCAATTTGTGACAAGTTTGAACTCATTCGAGTAGCATATACCTGCTCAGACATCTCCAATGAGATTAGAAGCACCGTTTTGTCTTGGTTTAAAATATTGGATGCAACGTTTCCTAAAAATATGGATTTGCCTACATTGGTAACTCCATAAAAAACATAAAGAGCCTTGCCCTCTGCTAGAAAACCTCCTCCAATTTTATCATCCAACCACTTCCATCCAGTTGAAAGAGTCTTAGAAACCTTTAAAAGGTCATCGCAATGTTTATCGATAGAATTGAAATAATCCAATCCCAAACTTTCAACCAAAGAAATATTACAAGCCTTTTCAAAATCTGCCAAAATCTGAGCAGTATTGAATGTTCCGGAGTTTACATCAACGGATGTTTTGACAACGGTATTTAAAACCGCCTTTTCCCTAATAAATCTTTCAGTATTTTTTAATAAAACTTCCTTATCATATGTTTTATCAATTTGATTGAACCCCAATGCTACTGATTTAAGTGCTTGTCGCTCTTCATCGACGGTCATATGAGTTTTTAACTCAGTATTATTAGGAATTTTACCAAAATTATGGTAAAATTTTAATAAACACTCGACAACAGTTCGTATTTCTTTATTTTTGAAATATGAAGGCTTGATATGTTCTACAATAGTTTCTAAATAGTTTTGATCAATGAGAGAGTTGTATATTAAGACTCTCTCAAAGAGATCAAAATCCATAGATATTGTATTATTCATATAAGGACTATACATGGTCCAGAAGAATAGATCAATACTTTTTTATTCTTTTTTAAATTTAAGCTCAGATTTTAATTTTTCTTCCAATAGAGGTAGAATTCTAGCCCAAATTTCGTTATTATCTTTGAAATCTTTGTAAAATCCCAAAACCTCTTCACCTAAAACATAGCGATGTCCTTGTTTTGAAATTACTCCATATCCTTCTGCCATTTCCAAGAGTCCAGAATATTTAGAAAGTCCGGTTCTGAAATTTAAATACATTTCGACTTCCAAAAATGGTGGTACGAATCGATTTTTTGTTGTGAGTGCTCGCATTGTAAGTCCATTTACGTCTTTAGAAAGTGGTGTTGTTTCATCGGATGCGTTTTTGTTATCCGATTTACCAACTCTCTCCTGCTTTGTTGCCATCTGAACGAGTACAGACGACATATAGAGCGGTCCAGAGCCTCCAGATTGGCTTTTAACAAGCGTTGGATACAATGCTCCGGGATTATCATAAGTGTGATTGGTAAAAATTACAGGACAGTTTGCTTTTGCGGCTGCGTGGGTGATTGCCCTAAGCATGCTTTTTAAGCTGACTGCTCTTGCTCCCATGTCGGCAGAATCCTTTCCATCCTCGATTATTTTGGCTTCTCTTGAAGAGATCAGGTTGCCCAAAGAATCAATTGCAAGTAGAATTTTACCCTGCAATCCATTATCTACAACAGATTTTAAAAATTTAACAATTTGATTTCTACATTCTTCGATGATTTCTATCGGACAGTGTTTGATTTTTGATGGATCACATCCTAAAGATTGTGCGGTATCTTTATCAAGTGCATTTTCAGTGTCAAAATAGACAACATGCATTCCCTTTTTTTGTGCATTTGCCATAATTTTATTTACCATTAAGGTTTTTCCGCAAGAAGTTGGTCCTGCGAAGCCGATAATTCTTCCCATGGGGATTCCGCCATATAAAGATCCGGAAATAATAGCATTCAATGCCATCGATCCCGTGTCTACCCATTCATTTACCGTGGATAATGTGTTTTCGTCCAAAAACTGTGCATCTGGATTTAAATCATCCAAAATTTTAAAAGCATCTGAAATATCACCGGATTTTAGTTGTTCGTCTTCTGTTTTTTTCTTAGCCATAATTAGAATTTAATAATACAATAAAAAATCCCAAAAGTCAAACAACTTTCGGGATTTTTTGTTTTTACTGTGTCTTTTTTCCTTATTCGTCAAATAAATTGATCACAGATGGTTTATTTTGAGCTTCTCCTTGATTTGCTTGTGGAGTTGGTGCAACAAACGTATTGGACTTATTAAACATTTGACCGTATTGACCCAACAATCTAAAATCATATGCTGTAATATCTGTTTCTGAAATATTAGTCTTTTTGTAGAAAATATTGTAATCAGATGTTTTGTCTGCAAAGAATTCTCTAAAGAAGATAGGAAGTAGTTGAATCGATACTCTTCCACCATCATGTTCTTTTACATGCAAAACAACTGCATTTTTGATAACTAGAACGCTATCATTTGTAAGTTCTGCGTTTACTTCGCCTAAAATTGTTCTGCCGACATTGTCTAGGATTGTTATGAGATTTTGTGTTTCCATATTCGTATATAATTTAACACACAATTAGTTTTTGTCAACTGTCCACTCTAAGGCTTCTGTAACATTTGGAAATATAGAAATCAATCCCTCTTTAATAGCCAAGGCAATCTCTCTATGTTCTAACTGTGTTGTTTCATCTGTTCTAACTTCCACGTAATGTATCCAACTTCTGAGGGTTCCTGTCATAAATAAGGTTGTTTGTGTACACAGTGGCAAGAACATTCTAGCGCACTCTTTAGCTGCTCCCTTTTCTATAAGATCTTCATAGAGTTTAACACCTGTTGTCAAATAATCTTTAAGAAGCGTAATATTATCTTCGGAGAGTTCTAATTGTTCAGAACTAGATTGTCTATTTTTTAACGCCTGTTGTCTTACATCAAATGATTCCAGTTCAGTATTAGTTGAATATCTTTGACTGAATTCCTGAAAACAAAAGCTCCTATGTCGAAGAATCTGTGCGGCTATGGCTCTAGAAGTTACAATCTGAAATGTCAATGATACGTGCTCAAATGGAGACCAATGTTTATGTTGTATCAAATATTTCAATAATTTAGGAGCAGTTTCAGTATTTAATTGATTCGAAGGATTTGATACTCTTGCTGTATAGCTTATCAAATCTTCCGGACTTACCAAACCCTCGATTAGTGGTTGTGTTATGCTTGTTAGTTTTACTTCCATATTTAATATTTTAAATTAATTTCCAAATAAGTCAATCAAATCGGTTACTGTTTCTTGCGTAACTTGTGGAAGTTGCCACCCCAAACAATCATATAATCTCTCAACAGGAGGGGTTACGCTTTTATCGAACATTTTTTCAAAATTTATTTTAAACAAATCGGTAAATTCTGTAGGAAATTCATCTATAAAGGACATTGCATTATAGTTGAATGTGTTTTTTGAGGGATAAAACCATTTAATTTTTATTCCATTTGATATTGATTCATATTTGGCTTCCAAATTCAAATGTGCAAGCATTTGATTGAAATAAATAGCACCTTTTGCGTGAACCGGAGTTCCTAAGCCAATTTTTCCATCCCTAATTTTATTAATTTGTTTTTTAATGTCTGTAATTTTAGTTCTAAAAGAAATATCTTCTATAGGCATTTTGCAAAATTTTTCGTATGCGTTTTTAAGAATTTTATCAGACTGTTGTTTATCTTTGGAAAGAATAGCGGATTCAATAACATCTTTAATTAGCTTCTTGGTAGGTTCTGAGAACGAAGAACGCACAACTTCGACACCCACATATTTAAATGGATTTTTAGGAGCTAATCCTTCTGATTCGATAATATGTAAAATATATCTCTTCTTTTCCATGAAAACTGCAACATCGCACGTAGATTCTTGTTTAAAGATGAATCGAGGATCTGTTGATTTCAATTCTTCCTCGGCCCAATCCTTAATATTGGTGTTTAACAATTGACCAATATCATTTATTAATTTTTTTGCACCATCTGTAATTTTATTATCACAAATCAAATCAATTCTATTATTTTTAAGAATTTTATTTATAGATATATAAATACTATCCGTATCGCCATATCTATATATATCTTCTTTTGTACACTCCACTCCAATATCTATTGCGTATTTGGAGATAATTTCAGCAGCTTGCTTAACAACAGCCTGTCCGGTTAGTGTAATACTAGCGGCATGATCCACATCATAAAATGGAGAGTATTTCTGTCCGAAAACTCCATAAATTGAATTCAATAAAATTTTATAAGTGTATTGAATGGTATCCAAATCGGAAATTTGCTCTTGTATTTCTTCCTTATTCTTAAAGGTATGGAGTTTTTTAGAAAGTTCCAACATTCTATCCTTGGCATCAACTCGCTCTGAATATAGAGTATCAATAAATTTGGGAATGACTCCTTTAAATTTTTGACTATATAAAATGTTATGTTTGGATAGGGATAATTGTTCTTTTATCAAAAGTTTATTAAAAACTTCCTCTTTTAATGAAACTGTTTTTCCAGTTGTTAATTTTAATACATATTCAGAATTTTCTTTGGAAATTACTTTTCCAATTTTTGTTTCCGGAGAAACATTTAATGTAATAATTGTATTGGGATATAGACTATTTGCGTCATAACTAATAACATCAACGCTAAGTCCTCGTTCTGGATCGTGTACATACCCTCCTATATAATCTGTTTCCAGATTATCATTTTTAAATGTTGGAATAATAAGGTTTTCTCTGGAAGCTTGATTTGAAATTGCGCCTGTAATCATTGAAACCTTTCCAAGCGATTGTTCGAATGGAATAAATCCCTTATATGATAGAATTTTAACCAATTTAAGGAACTTTAAGGTTTCTTCGAGTTTAACGAGAAGTCTAACATCTTGAATATTGTAATCTACAAATAAATCCCAATCACTGTCTGCCAGCTGTGCGAGTGTTGTAGTTCCAATATTGGTTTTTGTTTCCCCTAATTCATGTTGTGATATGTAATTCAGAGAATAGGATTCTTTTTCATTTCTAGAAAAGGTTTTATATACCTCCATGTAGTCGATCAGGCTAATTCCTCTAATATACCACTTGTTAACCTGTTTTCCGAACTTGTTTACTCCTATGTTCTCTCTAAAATAAATTTTTTTAACAGGTGATAATCGTCGAGCATCTTCTTCTCCGAGTAGATTTATTATTCTATTCATGATATATGGAATATCAAAATCATTTGAATTCCATCCCACAAACATATCAGGAGGATCGTCCTCCCAAAATTTTAAAAATTCTTCTATAAGTTGAATTTCACTTGTGCAATAATGATAATAGACATTAGAATCTTTGGGGTTATATGGTTTCAATCCCCAAGTGTGAAATACCTTTTCTATCGTATCATAAATGGTGATCAAATTTATAGGATCTTCCGCCTTTTCTGGGACAGGAAATGCTCCTCGAGAGTCTGTTTCGATGTCAAACAGATAAATTTTTAATGGAAAATTACCAAAATCGGGATCATTCGAGGAATCTTTATAATAAGTTAATAAAAAATCCTGTTCACAGGATATATTATGAAATAAACGCTTAATTGGCGTTTCGTTTACATACTTGCTTCTCTCAAATTGATTTTTAAATGTAAGTTTTTTAAGTTTTGTATTAAAAATAGAGGTAGCGTCATCCGCATTTTGAGTTTCTACATACAAATAGGGATTGTAACTGGATTTTACTTTAATTCTTTTTCCAAATTCATTCCAAGTCCACAAATGTATGCATTCTTCTTTACCATCATAAAAAATATTTCTCCATCCCATGCCCCTATATTAGCACTTGCAGGAAAAGTGTCAAATCTTTTGATCAGGATTGAGTCTAATTATATCCGGATAGAGTCTATTTCTTTCAGCGGAACCCCATTCTGTAGTATACAATCCCATGTACTTGTCTAAATGATTTTCCAACCATCTCGTTTCTGTAAAGTTTCTGGAATTTTCGGATAATTTTGCATATCTGTCATAATCCGATGTTATATATTCGAGTTGAGATATCAAATCCTTTCCACTTTCAAATTTAAATTCGGCTTCTGCGTATGTACATAGGTCTTGATACGTTCCGGGCATTCCAAACGCTCCAGACTCGATAATTTTAATGTCACTTTTTGATTTATTAAAAGTATTGTTCATAAGAGGAGCGAAAGTTGCGTTACAATTTGCATTGAAAATTGCTTCTGGTAAATCCATGAGAGCAGACCAATCTAGGTATTCCATTTCTCCATTTTGAATGAATGGTTTTATTGCTAGTGGATAGCATCCCTTCCATACAAATTTAAATTTTTTTCTGGCTTTGATGATTTCTTCAACAACATGATGAAAGTCATCTTTCATTCCCGTTTTATTTGCAACGTCGATATGTGTTCCAGATCCTGCATACAAGATTCTCGGTTGTTTTTTGTTTTTCTCGAAAGATTCCATGAGTCTTTTCTTATCATAGAACCTATCAAGCCAAAATTTCGGAGCATAGTTGGGAATAACTGTTATTTTTTTATTTCCAGTCTTATTAATATAATATTGTTTCATGAAATCACATGTAACAGTGATTTCATCCATCATGGACATGATTTCGGTTATGCTTTTTACAATATTTTCATCACAAAATGCCTCTTTACATCTGTTATAGTCAGGAATATCGTCTTTAAAGACAATATCATCGACCTCATATAGCAATCTGTAATTATATTTTGATTTTGCGCCGTGTAATTGTTTGATAAATGCATTTTGAACAGGTGTTGCCTGTCTTTGCATTCTAATAGTTTTAATATTCTGATAAAATCTCAAATCTAATACCATGCAGGTCAAACCGGAAATAACTGCCTTCTGATAGGCGTTTAAACACATTTCTGGCCATATCATTCGCCAGAACCCACATCCACCATAGTCGGCATAATAATTTATTGCTCTAGGAAGAGATGCTTCTGGCATCTCTACTGGAGGTATTGTGGGGACTTGTACGGGTTTTACCCCCACATATGAGTATTTGGGCATGCCAACAGGCATGTTTGATGGGGGATTGGGAATTCCTAATTGATGTGTTTCATATTCAAAAACAATTCCAGATGAATTTTGAATATTTTCAGACTTCAGTTTTACCATATACTATATATTAACACTCTTTATGTTAAAAATCAAGAAGCTATAGTTGTTTTGCCATCTTTCTTTTCTAACATAATGATATTATCAAATCCATTTACCTGCGTGGATTTATTATGAGATACGATGTATATAGATTCTGAAGAATTATTACTTCTTTCTTTCAAAATTTCCATTATTTTTGATGTTCCGCTAGAATCTAAAGCAGAGTCTAATAGCTCATCATACATACTGAGATTAAAATGGATTCCTGTTTGTAATTTTAAGATATCTTGGAACATAAAAAGAACTGCAATATCGATTCTTTTTCTCTCCCCACCACTGAAATTGAAATATGAACACTCTTTTCCTTGATTGTTTGTTATGGTTTCTTCGAAAGATTCATCAAACGTGCAAATACATGGTGCATTTAATGTTTTAAGATAAAAATTCAACTGAGAATTTAATACTGAAATCATTTTTTTAACTATAAATGATTTTACCCCTTCTTCCGAGAGAACAAACTTGCAATTATCCAAAATCAGTAAATTTTTTTGAATTTGTTCCAATTCTTCGGATATATTTTGTATTTCTTCTTCCGTTTTTTGAATATTTTCCAATAAAGGATCTTCTATGTTCTCAATTTCTTTAATTTGAACTAAGATTTCCTCGTTTTTATCCTCCAAATTTTTAACGTCACTCAAATTTAAGTTTAATTTATTAATTTCATCTTTCAATGCGTTAATCTTATTCAAATTTGATGTTATAATTTCTTTTAGTTTTCTTTTTTTATCATTCAATTCAAACAATTCACTTTCATATTGTTTTGATATTATTTTTTTAGAATCTAATTCATTTTTAATCGAATCGACATCTATACACGGAGAATTTTCTTGTTTGTCGTATTTTCGTTTACAAGTAGGGCAAACATCTGGTGTTTTGTCTATAGATTTTAATTTAGAATTTAATTCCTTTATTTCAAAATCTATTTCTATTTTATTTTTATTTTTTTTGGATAAAATATCCTCAATTTTATCAATTCCCGCATCTGATTTATTATTTGTTTCGAATAATTTATCTATAGATTCTTTATTTTTTGTTATTCTATCGTTGATAGAATCAATATCAGAATATATTTTAATTTTTTTATTGTTTTCTTCTATTTTTAGATTTAAATTTTGTATTTTTGTATTATTTAATTCTTTATTTTTTTGAATTTGATTATTATAAAGAATTATATTTTTATTCTTTTCGTTTAAAATAGTGGAAGTAATATCATTTTTCTTTTTTAAGTCATTAAAATCCGAACGAACCTTTAATAACATTTCCCCAAATACTTCCATGTTCAATATTCCCTCGATAAACTTTCTTTTGTCTATCTTCTTCTGTGCCATGAATGGAATAGTGTTGTTTGCTGTCATTATAACAGCATTTTGAAACACTTCTTCATTGGCTCCTAAAAGTTGCTTTATAAATTCATCATTCTTAGGAATAGTTGAAAGTGTTATGTCCTTTTCATCTTCTAAAATTTGAATTTTAGAAGGTTCTAATGTTCTTTTTATTGAATATTTTTTATTAATATCCAAATTTTTAATAGAAAAATCTAAGGTAACGCAACAATTCTTATCAGATTGATTGTGTATTATTTTATCATTTTTAATGTCTCTAATGGTGTTTCCGAATAAACACCAGTAGAGCGATTCTATAAGAGAACTCTTTCCAACTCCGTTTCTACTTTCAGAATCTCTGTTTTCTCCTGTTATGAGATTTAATCCAGACTTGATATCAAAAACAACTTCATCCTTTATTGATAGAAAATTTTTGATTTTTATTTTTTCAAATAAAATATCTTTCATTATTTTTTAGTAAAAATAATATTTTCTCCGTTTTTATGAACTACGTTATAAAAAGCACCAAATTTATCAATTAAAATATTTTGCTTGGAATCATGTTCAATGCAGATGCAATCGGGTTTCACAATGTCCAAATCCATAGATACTGCCAAATCTGCCGAAAATCCCTCGACGTCTATTGATAGAAAATCTAAACCATTTTGTTGTTGTAAAACAAAACTCAACAATTCATTCAAAGTTAAACTTTTTAAGTAAATTTCTTTAATTTTATTTTCTATGTCAGGGTCATTTTTATGATATTTTTTAGTATGCTCTTTTGAAATAGATGAAACTGCTGAAAATGGACAGTCATAAAAACAATGTAAGGATTCGCTTTTCTCTGTCATGATAAGAGATTGTATTAAGTTTACCTTTTTATTTTGCTTATACGATTCAAATAATTTGGTTATACAAAAAGGAGATGCATCCACCAAATACGCAGTCCAATTTTTTTCTATCAAGGCTCTTGAGTTTGAAAATGTTGTGGTATCATATGCTCCTATTTCTAGGAGTGTTCCTTCGGGTTTATCTTTAAAATATTCTAGGAAAATTTTATCTTCGTTGTTTTGACTATACATAATTTAGATATTTATTATCACATACCTCTCGCTATAAAGCAAGTTTTTTGTTTATAATTTTCCGAAGAATTCCAATATTCAAAAAAAGTTCCATTAGTGTCGTCCATTTCTAATTTATTTAATATTAAACTTAATATGGTTTGATCATGTCTATGTCCCTTACATCTTTCATCTAAAGATTCTGTTTTATTGTTGTTATTCCAAGCCCCATTTAAATATGGAAGATGGGTTTCATACATTGTATAAAATTCTTGAAATTTTGTATAATTTGTACTAATTCCAAAGCATCCGCTATAGATATGTCTAGTTTTTTCCGCCTCATCTCTGGTCATATTAAATGCTTCTAGTGTTCTATCATTTGTCCATTGTGCATTATTATATTCTGACCATGTAACTGCATATCCACAGTTGTTAATGTGCTCAAAACATTCATCAATATTTTTTATTGCATACATGGAACAGTCCAGCCATAGGATATTTTGATATCCCATTTCCAATGCCTTTTTGAAACTATAAAATTTAAAAGCATAATTCAAATCTTTATGATGCGGAGAACCGATATCACTATAATCTTTAAATGATAAAAAATCATATGTTGATGTTTCTTTTTTAAAAGCATTGATAGAGTTTAATAATCTATTCTTTCCATTTTCATACCAATAACCATTTGCAAAATTAATAATACAAGATTTCATAAAGGAGTTGTTGTTACATTTTCATCGTAGATATAGCTATGTATCGCTTTATCTATATGAAATTCGGTTTTAACTTCTTTCAATAACTGTTCCACCCAAAACCAATCTTCTGAGTAACTTGTACTTGGAAATTTATATTTTTTAGCAATTTTAGACTTCCATATACACACATGAAATGGCATTCTGTTTATAAGCATTCCCGGAAGATAGGGTTCGTTTTCTTTATTTTGTAGAGAAAAATTTATAATAGATGGTGGATTGTTATTTATTAAACATTTTTGTTTAAATGTTATAACGTCTGCATTTTCTTCAATTGCATTCAATACACATTCTATGTAATCATCTGAAATATCATCATCATCATCAATAAATGTTACATATTTTCCATTAGAAACATCTAACAATGACTGTCTTTTTTCTCCTATGCTTCTTTTTCTATTATCCGTTAATATTAAATGTTCGACATTACTATTTCCAATTTGTTTTTTCAATTTTTCAATCAATTTTTTTAAATGCGAGTCCATTCTGCTTGTAATTGATGGCGTTAATATTGATAAAAGTGGATAGTTTAAATTCAAATCAAAATTTTTAACTTTTCTTTTTTCATAAATTTCTCTATCAATGTTAAAATATGATTCATTTCTAACATATAATTCATCATAATTTGTTTTTTGATAAACGGGATGTTGATGTTCTATAATAACTTGATCGGATTTATAAACCTTTCCCAATTGTGTCATTACATCTGTATGCTCATTATCGCACCACAAGCTTTTATATTCTGGATTGTAAATATATTCAAATCGATCATAATATTTTTTTCCTAAAATACTCAACGTACAGATATTATTTTGACCTCCATCCGAATACCATAAACACCCATCAGTATTTCTAAAAAATTCTTTCATATGATCTCTTATAATACAATCATATCCATGTACTATTGGAATCATATCATCAGATGCGAGTAAAACTATGTCCCATCCGGATACGTTTCCCATGTCAGCATTGATAGCTTCTATTTTAGTCTTACTATTTCCATAAAAATATACCAATTTAACTGTTTTTTGAATATCATTTAATTTATTTTTAATAATATCATTATTCATGGATTTATCATCTGCATCCATAGATATTAAAAATGCAATTGAATTGTGTTCATGCGCCATTTCAATATATTTGTTCAATACATTGAAAAATTTTTCGGGTCTTCCTCTTGTCGGAAATTTAATTAATAATTTTAGATTGTTTTTCATGTTTAGCTAATTGATGGATAGTAATAATAAATTGGACCATTTATAAAAACTTCAGTTTTTAATTTTCCAATAAGTTTGTGTGAAAAGTCTTTATCTTCTCCGAAGTATAATTCTGGAAATTTTACATCCATTGCTATCTCTCTTTTAATCGGGTTTAAATGGTTTGGACATCTGTAATAAACATCATCTTTTTCAAACCAATCTGTATATTTTAACGAATGAACAAATTTTTTGGGACCGGATCGTCTTTCTGTTATTATACCTTCGATTCCACAGCAGTCCGGATTGTTTTTTATTGCCTCTAAAATTCCAAATACATAAAACGGAGAAATCATGTCATCATCGTCTATAAACACGACATAATCTCCCTTGGCTGCTTCTACAAGCTCATTTCTTTTCTTGCCTATAGATTGTTCTCCATCATCGCAAAGTGCCAGCATTTCCACTTGGGAGTTTGATTGGGCCTTTAATACTTTTGCTAAATTCTGAAACAATTGTTTTCTACTGTTTAATGTAGGCGTTAATATAGAAAGTCTTTTACTCATTTTAATAAATTATTTATATGTTTTATTGTATTTTTCAAATTTTGGGTTTTATTTTTATGTGAAAAAAATCATTTAAATTTGCTTTTTGAATTTCAAAATCATTTAAATTTATGGTAGATAATCCATTATCTTGTAAATTTGTAATTCCAGCGATAAAATCATCTGTTTTTTTTCCATTCTCCAAATGCTTTTTCTTTTCTTCGGGGTTGAATAATCTGTGCTCATGTGGTATAGAGAAATATTTTCCGAAAGAATGTTTTAGAGGGGGAATATTCACCTTTTCACATCTAGCATACAAGTTGTTATCTTCTCCTCCCCAGCCTATATAGTCATTTGGATATCCATTAGTCAATTTAAAATGTTCTTTTGTAAAGAGAATAACGCCTCCCATTATTTTATCTGGTATATTAATATAATTAAATTGACTACAATGTGAACTAAGGTGTATTGGTCTTGTTGGATATGAATAATCCGACATTTCTGGGATTAAATCAACGTCATGAAAACAGTAATAGTCATAATTGGAATTTAAAATATATCCTATGTTGTTTAGTAATCCTTTATTAAATAATTTAGTGTCATTTTGTTCTACAACGTAGATATCAAAATGCTTTACTTGTTTTTCTACATATTTTCTTAAATTTGGCAATAAATTCTCCAAAGAAGTTCTCCTATCTCTATATGGAATTATAATTGCCAATCGTTTGTCTTTGTTTATGAGTTTTTTTCTGGAATAATTTGCCTGTAGGTGTATTAAAGAATGTAATAATGGAATTTGTCCTTCATCTTTTATAGCATTTGTAAAATGTCCCCATTTTTTTGTAAAATAATGAGCAGATTTTTCTACATTTTCTTTATATCCTTCTTTATTTGTTATTGAAGAGTTTTCAGAGCTTCCTTCAATTTCTTTTAAAAATTTATTGCTTTCCAGTAAATCGGGGAAATACCAAAATGATGGGGCTACTCCATTTTTTACCAAATTATATTCAAAATCCACATGTTCAAATGCATTTATATAATTTTCATCAAAGTATCCAAGTTTTTTAATTAAATTTGCATTCATATACATAAATGCTCCTTGGGGATTATGATAAAAACCAATTTTTACTCCATCAGGTTGCTCTTGTGTAAATTTTAAAGTTTTTTCATTGCCATTTACCTTTTCATAACATAAATGATGTATTCCGGTAGAATTTGCGGCCTTGATATACTCGTCAAATACATTTTCGTCCAATACCAATATGTCATCTTCAATCAAAAACAAATGTTCGCACTTCATTTTTTCTATTAAAAAATGAAGTGCATGATTTTTTGATACCGCAACACCCAATTTTGCGTTATGTTTTATAACAAAATCTGCATCTGTTTCCTCAACATACGAGTTTTCTCCGTCATTTACCACTAATAGGGATTTTATCCTATGTCTGGGTATGGTTTTTAATACTTTTTTATAATATTCTGGTCGATTGTATGTAATAATCGCCACTCCTATTCCTTGTAGTGGTGTTTTTTCCATATTTCTTGTAAATTTTTGACAACTTCTTCTTCGGTATAAGTGTTTTCTATTGGACCCTTTCCGTATACAACTGCAAAATTGTTTTTGGATACAAATCTGTCATGATTTTTCATAAAATTTTCAACAAAATCCTGTTCAGATCGTATTTTACTGTTCATATGATCGGGTACAATGTCTTTTAAATATTTTTCCGATCCTTCTATATCAGCAAACCATCTAAAATATGGGTGATATCCTGCCTTTATTATTTGATATGTATGATCTACGTGTTCCAAGGCATTGTAAAACTGTTCATCTATCAATCCCACTTCATTTAAAACATCTATATGATAATAGCTAAATGCTCCTAGAATATTTGGATATAAAACTATTCGTGTTTCATTATCTGGATAATTTATAGTTCTTCTTGGTGTTGGGTTACTATTAAAATCTCTGTTATGATTGCCATGAAGAGCAAAATTGAGATGTTTGATTCCAGTTATTCTAGAAGCGTTGATGTATTTTTCAAAAATAGAAGCATCTAGCATTTCAACATCATCTTCCATTAAGAAAATATGTTCACAATCTGCATCTATTAATGCTTTTAGTGCCTTGTTCTTGGCTATTCCCACCCCTTCCTCTCCTGTAGTGTGAATCTTTTCAAGGTTAAACTCATTTGCAAAATCATACGAGCCTTCCGGTATAGGAGATGACGTATCATCTATCAATATGAATTTGAAAAAATTATCATCTAGTCCACTAGTGGCTTTAAATACTGATAGTAAACTTTTTTCCAAAAAGTTATATCGGTCACATGTTATCAGTCCGAGTCCTATTTTATCTTTTTGCATAATTTTTTTGAAGTTCTTGCATAAATTCAATCAATTTTTCTTGTGTTATTCCGGAAGGGTCATTAACTCCCGGCAAATAATTATGAATATGTTTAAAATATCCATACGAAATACCAACGCTTCTATCGGGATTATTCACATCTGCATATTTTATTTTCTTGATTGGCTTATTAAGTCCTTTGACTCCATTTCCAATGCTTAAATTATAATTTGCGGGTGGATATATTCCCTTTTTTCTTAATTTCATTATATAATCCAAAACATCTAAATCTTTAGTGTTGTAAAATCTTTCATCGAAGTATCCGGTATTTGAAACTATTCCAGAGAGAATAAACATGAAGTCACTATTCATTTCTGGAGTAGCATAAATAGTATTTCCGGTGGATTCATCTTCCATTGGTAGTGAATTCTTTCCATCTCCCAATATAAACCATGTACCAAAGGTTTCTCCGAGTTTAATTGTCTTTTCGAATATTTTCGGATCATCTATAATTTGATTCGAACTAATAATAAAAATATATTTTAATCCGTCTATTCTGAATTTTGAAATTATCCAATTTCTAAGAGTTGCCATGGAAACTTCGTTAAATTTTTTATGTGCTATATTGGAAGCAATCGAGTTGTTGGTTGCCGAAGCGATTAAAACATTATCTCTATACTCTTCCGGTATCGATGAATAACAAGATTCCAAATCTTCTTGATCATATATATCCAATATTCCAATTCCTATGTGTTCTTTCATAAATTACTTTCTAATTTGATTGTATAAATCTGTTAAATACTTTACAACGCTATCTTTGTGTGTAAAATTAGTAGATCCTACAAAATCTGCAATATTTTGTTCTATGTTTACCATATTATAATCATGTTTATCCGAATTTTCAATTAATTTTTCCGATTTAGATTCGTAATCAAGCCTAAATGTTTTCGGGTTTAAGCTTTTGATCTTAGAAATTAAAGATTCCAGATCACTTTCTGATATTTCAGTATTAACTATGAAACATATTAGATTGTCCGGAACGTTTTTTTGTAAAAATTCGACACTTTGCTCTTCTTTTTGAATTTTATTCAAAAATATTTTAATATGTTTAGGAGATACTGTATTTTCAATAAATTCTAAATCATTTGTATCTATATCATACACATATATCCCTCTCTGCTGATTTTCGTCTCCGAAATTATGTTGATGTGGACTTCCAACATATATAATTTCTCCCTTATCGTATCTTCTGTGCTCTTTTCCATGAAAGTGTCCGGAAAATACGATAGGAGCCTTCTCTAATATGTTTTTGGAATCCATTCCATGCTCACATACCTTGTATGTATTCATATAAAAGGTGTTTATTTCAAAATGACCAAAGCATATATCTGTATTTGGAATATCTTTGATGTCAACTCCCCACGGAATTACTGAAATTATTTTTTTATTTCTTTTTAATATCAAGGGGTCTCCATCTACAACTGTTATGTTTTCCCACCCATTTAAAATTGATATGGAATTGATAGAGCTTTCTTGTTTTAAAAAACAATCATGATTTCCGGAGGAAATTATCAATTCAAAATTCTTGAAATAATCAAAAAATTTCTTAGAAACAGATAGGGTATCGACTCCTATTTCAGTTCTATTGTGAAATACATCTCCGGGTATTATGATTGTTTGTATTCCCCTAGAATATAATTCTTCACTCGCCCATTTTGCAAAATTCAATGAAATGTCATGCCATGTTTTAGAGTCTTGGCACAATCCTAAGTGAATATCTGAAAAAATTCCAATTTTACCTTGTTTAATTGTCATTCGTATTTTTGTATATTTTTATTATTTTTCTTGATCATATTATTATATCCCTCGGAAAACATCAAGAATTCATTTTGATATTTTTCATGAGTTTCATACATGTGTTTTTCTTTTTTAATTCTATTACGAAATGCATTGAATGCTATTCGTGTGAAATATGAAAATGGATTGGTTCCCTTGCTGTGATTGTATTTTTTTGACATGAGAGCTTTTAACATTCTAATAATTCCATCTCCTATCATATCATCTCTGAATGAATAATTTATAAAATTAGAAGCATAACTTAATTTATGTGCTATTTTACTAACCATTTCCGCTAATTCATTTGATAATACTCCTGTTTCATAATATTCTAATATTTTAGAATCAAATTCTTTTGGATCTACATAAAATTTTTCCTTATCTGCTTTCTTTTTATTTTTAGGTTTTTTATCGTAATCTATTTTGTGTTCTACAAACTCATCCACAGAATCCTCCGAAACAATTTCATCGTCATCAATATTTTCATTATTGTCTTCGGTGTCTTCATTTTCTGTATCTAAATTTTTAAATGGTATTCCCAATAATTCGGATTCTTCGGCTGAGTATTTAAGATTGTCAAAATCTTCATCTTTTGTTTTTCTATATCGTTTTTTCGATGTATTCATAATTTTCTGATTGGTATAATAGTTTTCGTTCTTCTAAATGCAATTTGGAATATTTGGTGTTATCTGAAACATCAAATATTTTTGCTAATGTTTTTGTAGGATGCAATCTAAGTGCTCTCCCTATCGATTGCATTATTTTAATCTTTGCTTTTCCAGCGGATGCAAAAATAATGTTATGTAAATTTGGTATATTAATACCTGTGCTAAATATTTTGGATATTGCAATAATAACAATATCAGATCTCTCATTCATTAAATTTCTTATATATTCTCTGTCTTCCATTTCGGTCGATCCTCTGATAAAGTATACAGTTTTAGATAAATTTAAAATATTTTTTAATACATTTTCCATAATTTCTCCATGGTTAATTCTATCAACCATTATTAAAGTATTGTTTTCTAAATTATTTGCTAATTTACATATAATTTCATTTCTGTAATGATTGTTTATAATGAAATCCAATTCATTTTCATATGATGCCGCAGGATTTGAAGATTTTATTGTTTTTGGTTTTTGATTATGCTGAACATTTAATATAATAATTTTAAAATTTGATATATATTCTTGATTTTTTAAAGATAAGGTCTTTTGTTCGTATGTTATCGGGCCTAATTTTCCTATTATATTCCATTGATCTATCTTGGGAACAGGCATGGTTCCTGTAAAACCAAATTTATGATCAGATTTTACAAATTTCAGTATTTTATTTATTTTATTTTTTGCTTTTAGGTGATGGCACTCGTCTATTATCAATATTTTAACATTCGATAGAATTGATAAATCTGTTTTTTCGCTTAAAAGTAATTGAGTTCCTGCTACTATCACATCTGCATCTTCAGTTGGTTTGTTATCTCCAGACCATTTGGTTACATTCATCATTCCATATGATATAAAATCGGAGGCGGTTTGCTCTACAAGTTGAATTGATGGAACCATTACCATAGCTAATGCGTTTTCATCTTTTAATGTTTGTCTCAATGAAGAAATTAGTCCTGCACATATTAATGTTTTTCCTCCTGCGGTTGGGATTACAGTGATTCCTCTTCCTTGTTTTATGGCGTTTTTTATAGATTCCTCTTGATAGTCTCTATAATCATATTTTAATTTATAAATAAAAATATCTTTGAATCCGCAATAATATTTTATTTTTAAATCATCGTGAATGTTGTAATTGTAGCTATTTTGATTTAAAAGTTGTATTATTTCTCCTAGTAATCCGACATCAAACTTCCCGCTGGGAGTAATTGCATATAACCTACTTTGTATGTAGGGTATATTCCTCCTATATGCGGGATTTGCCATAGAGAGATGATCTCTTATCAAATTCAAAGTTAAAGAATCTGTTGAAATTTTTCCCTGATTACCTTCGAGTAGCAATTCTATCATATTATGTTGTTTCGAGCTTCGTAAGCTCTATGATATTTTTCAAATCATATGTCATGCTTCTGCAAATGGTTTCTATTTTTTCCAAATATTCTATATGTAATTTAACGTCTTCAATCTCTTCTTGTATTTTTAAAATTGTTTCAGAAGATTCTATTTTTTTGTCTAATGCAGTTTTGGGAATTCCGGGCGGCATTCCCTTCTCCTTTAGTGAATCTAAAACTCTTTCCTTTAATCCATCTTTCTTTTTATTTAAAGAATTAAGTTGTCTCTTTTTTTCTATCAATCTTGCTGCCCATTTGTGTTTTATGGCGGGAAGCATCATCTGTTTTTCCATTAAATTCATTTCATCGATTTTTGTATCTTCGACTATTTCTTCTTTGAATTTATCTAAGTCCATCATAAGTATTTCTTATAATAACATATGTTAAACAAATTTCAACAAGCATTTGAATTAATTATGGAAGATAATACTGCGGGAGATGGTGGTGCTTTTGGTAGTCCTGCTCAAGCTGTATACGGACCTCCGGACAGTATTAATTCTTCAGATTCAATAGCTAAAGGGGATTCTAGAAATATATATGGTGGTGTTTTTCCTGCTACAAAATCAAAGAAAAAATCAAAGAAAAAAAATAAAAAAAATTCTAAAACTCCTTTAATTATCAGAAGAAGTTTGAATAGAAAAGAACTATAATGGATACGGGTCATTGGATTTTAACTGAAAATGTAATTTTAAATGAAAATACATTTGGAATAATTTACGAAATTACAAATAACATTGAAAATAAAAAATATATTGGCAAAAAACAATGTAAATCTAAATTAACAAGAAAACCACTGAAGGGTAAAAAAAGAAAACGAATTGATTTTGTAGAATCTGATTGGAAATCGTACACAAGTTCATCCGAAAAATTGAATCAAGATATACAAAAACATGGTAAGGAAAATTTTACGTTTAAAATTATAAAAACATGCCATTCCAAATGGGAATTAGCATATTTTGAGATTAAAGAACAGATAGAACGTGATGTTTTACTTCGAGACGATTACTATAACGGCATTATAAACGTACGAATTGGAAGTCCTCCGAAAGAATTTTTGAATAGAAGTGATAAATACAGTTATGAATTCTGAATGTATATATTGCGGAGCTGCTTGTTTTGGTAGGGGGTGTCCATATTCCCCCACAGAAACCCATGTGCATATGAATATTGATAGAAAATGCATATATTGTGGTTCTGAATCGGTGGGATCTGGGTGTCCTCACAATCCATATGGAAAAGTTCATATAAAAAGTGCAGAATTTTTAAATAGAACTGCTATTCAATCGGAAAAATCCGCTCTTATGAGTTATTTTTTAAATGTTGCAAGTAGTTTAATAGAAGAAAACCGTGTATATACATCTCCATTAGATAGATTGTATAAAAAAATTGCTTCAATCATATCTTTAGCTGCGGAACCTTTAATGGAAGCTTTTAATTTAAGAGAAAGTCCAACATATTCAAATCTTTCTAAACATGAAATGATAGAATGCATAGATTTTAAAAGAAAAATAGTCAAAAACATGGAAGATTTGAACAAAATAGTACAAGAGGGTTCTATGAAAATTCCAAAAGAATTGCTTGAAAATGCAATTGTAGATGCTATACTGGCAGTAAATGCTGGAAAAATCAAAAATTAAAGAGCATCTATTAATATATTTAAATCAAAGAGTTATAATATTTAAAATAGATGAATATCTATCCCATATAGCGGATAATATTATTAGAGACATGGATGAATGGGGATTGATAGGGAATAAAAAGATCACCCAAAGAGAAAAATATTTCAAATTTTTTCTAGAAAAAGAACTTGACAAAATTTTAGAATCATTTATAATACTCTTTAGAGATTTAAATATTAAAATATATACAATATATAAAAATAATACACTATCTATAGAATATTCAGAATATTTTGAAGATATTAATAAATTTGGTAATAATATTAAGAATATATTAAAGAAAAAAACAAAATATTTTAAATATATTAATAATAATAAATTATTATTTAATAATACTTTAGGATATTATAAAACTATAAAAGTAGGAATACCAAATGGTGATGATTTAGAGTTTTTTAACAAATATATAAAATAAAATGGAAAAATATGCAATTTATCATATTGACGGTGGTTGTGGAAAATCAATTGTAGGAACATCAGTTGTAAAATCGATAAAATCTGCATATCCAGAACATGAATTAATTGTTGTAACTTCTTATCCAGAAGTATTTTTACATAATCCTAATGTTTTTAGGGTATATAAATTTGGAAATATTTCTTATTTTTATGATGATTATATAAAAAACAAAGATTCTAAAATATTCAGAATGGAACCGTATCATTCTGGAGATCTTTTATATAGAAAAAAACATTTAGCAGAAATTTGGTGTGATATATTCAATATTCCATGTATTTCTATTAAACCAGAACTCTTTCTAACCGAAAGAGAGTTGATGTTTGTTCAAAATATTTTAAATAAACAAGGTCCAATACTCACAATTCAATCTTCAGGAGGTGCTGAAAATCAAAAAATACCATATTCTTGGTCCAGAGATCTTCCAATATCATTTACCGCAGAAATTGTTGATTCTATTAAAGATAAATTTGATAAAATACTTCATATTAAGAGAGAAGATCAACAAAATATTAAAAATACCATTCCAGTAACAGATAATTTTAGAAATTTGTTCTGTTATATTGCATTATCAGACAAATTTTTATGTATAGATTCATTTGCTCAACATGCAGCAGCAGCTTTAAACAAAAATGCTACCGTTGGATGGATTTCAAACTCTCCAAAAGTATTTGGACATGAAATTCATACAAATATTGTAGTAGATAAACAAGAAGTATTTCGCCATAGAATAGATTCGTACTTAGAATCTGATGATTGGACAGGTGGTAGACTGCATGAATGTCCGTATAAAGATATTAATAAACTATTTGACAAAAATAGGTTTATAGAATCAATTTTAGGTTCAAAAAATGAGTTGCTTTTTAATATGAATCCTACTATAGTGTTTTAATGTATGATATTTTTTAATTCTTCAATGCCTAGAAGCATGTCAACGCTTCTTCAATGTATTCTTAATCAAAATCCAACAATAACAGCAACTCCTACTGATCCAGTTCTTGAATATCTCTATGGAGCTAGAATGAATTTTACAAATTCTCCAGAAGTTAAGGCTATTAATAAGAATTTAGCAATAAATGCATGGAGAGGATTTTGTTGGGGTGGTTTAGAAGGATATGCAAGTTCATATTCAGAAAAATCTAATATTTGCATAAAAACAAGAGGCGGTACTATTCATTATAAATGGTTTGAGGCATTTATGCCATATAAACCAAAAATGATATGCATGGTAAGAAACTTAAAAAGTATTATTTCATCCATGGAAAAAATTTATCGTAAAAACCAAGAAAACCATCAATCAATTCAAAATCATGCGGAAATGTCTGGTACAAACACAGCAAAAAGAGTGGATTCTTGGTTTGCATCGCCACCAGTGGGACTTGCACTGGAGCGTTTAGAGCAATGTTTTCTAGAGGGCATTAATAAAAATGTTTTATATGTCAGAGCAGAAGATTTAACAAATAATCCTCAACAAGAACTTAATAAAATTTACAATTATCTTGGACTAGAGTCATTTCAACATGATTTTAAAAATGTTGAGCAGTCCATTAAAGAAGATGATTCTGTATATGGTCTTACTAGTGATCTTCACACTATTAGAAGTGAAGTGATTCCCTTAAATACGGATTATAAGGAAGTTTTAGGTAAAGATATTTGTAATTGGATTGATAAAACTTATTATAACTATCAAAAACGTTTTGGTTATATTAGCTAATTGTATTATTGTTGAAATGTTATTGCAACCTTCCACAATTGTATTCACTGCTGAAGACGGTAATTGGTTCGCTTTTTAAATACACATTAGAAACATGGGAAAATCAAGAGTAATTGACTAAAATTTTTTGGCTTTAAAGTTCCAAATACATTGTCGTGGAACTGGCAGAATTTAAAAAATTAATTTAAACAGCTGATTTTCTAAGATATATTGGTCCAATTCTTCTTTAGAATCAGCAACTACTAATATATCAACTGCTGTATAAAACCCCGAAGATTGTTGAGGTTCTATGAGAATATTTTTAGATTCTTCTTCGTAAAGCATAACCCACTGGTTTTCTGTTATTTCAATTACTGCTTTTGTGTATACATTTATCATATTATGGGAAGTTAATATTTACGTTCCAAGGAAATCCTCCTAGTCTTGTAACGAGGGCAAGGTTTTGATATGATCTAAATCCATCATTAGCATTGGTCGTTCTTCTCATAGTGGCTGTTCCTGTTCCTGTAATAGATCCGGATGTTACCGTTGTGTATCGGAATTGATTTGGTCCAGTTACTGTTATGGTAAATGTTCCTTGAAAATCTGTTTGTGGTATTTCCGTAATTGTTACAAGGTTTCCATTTGTATGTCCATGATTATTTACATTTGCTGTTACAAGAGTTCCTGTTCTAGAAAAATTAAATCCAAGAGACGTTGTAGTAACTCCTCCCGTATAACTTGGAGCACTGTTGCCTGCACCACCTAAATTTAAAACTCTTGTTCCCGTGGTTCTTGTTGTTGCATTAAATGTTGATAAGATGGTATCAACAGCACTTTGGGTTAGTTGGTTATTTTGTGCCTGAAAATTGCTAAGAGTATTAGAAACTGAACCACCAGCAAAGCCTGTAAGTTGATTTGAGCTGCAACGAAACTCTTGCAAATTAATTAATCCACTTAAACTTGGAATTGTTCCTGTGAGTTGATTTGAGTTGCAATAAAAATATTGCAAATTAGTCAAGCCACTCAAGCTGGGGATGGGTCCCGTGAGTTGATTTGAGTAGCAACGAAACTCTCGCAAATTAGTCAAACCACTTAAACTTGGAATTGTTCCTGTGAGTTGATTTTCATTGTAATTAAAAACTCGCAAATTAGTCAAGCCACTTAAACTTGGAAGTGTTCCTGTGAGTTGATTTTCATTGCAACTAAACTCTCGCAAATTAGTCAAACCACTTAAACTTGGAATTGTTCCTGTGAGTTGATTTGAGTAGCAACGAAACTCTTGCAAATTAATTAATCCACTTAAACTTGGAATTGTTCCTGTGAGTTGATTTGAGTTGCAACCAAAAACTCGAAAATTAGTCAAACCACTCAAGCTAGGAATGAGTCCTGTAAGTTGATTTTCATTGCAACTAAAAACTCGCAAATTACTCAATCCACTTAAACTTGGAATTGTTCCTGTCATTAGGTTTGACCGTACGCCAAAACTCACCATATTTAATCTATTGTTAAAATTTGGAAATATATCATTAAAATTTCCTGTAATTTTATTTAGGGTAAGACTAACGTTTGTTAAGTTCGGGCAGTTAGCAAATCCTTTAAAAGAAGTTATATCATTAGAATCACAAGTAAAACTATTTAAATTTGGAAAAGACGAAATATCAATTGTTCCACCAATTCTAGGAGAACTAGTTCCGCAATTAATATTTGTTACCTGATTGCTATTATATTGAGGATAAATTGTAATGGAAGTGTTTGCCATAAAATTAAATGGTATATGTTTTATTTATCGTTTGTCCAGAATTTATAGTACTTACGTTTTCATCTCCCCAATCAATATCTATTGTACCAGAAGGAACTGTGGTAACAGAGAATGCAGTAATAGTAGAATTTATTTCGGTGAATTGCCAAAATCCACTTAAGGCTGGAAAAATTAAATTATTTCCAAGATAAATTCTAGAAATTTCTTTATTTCCTATATAACCATTTTGAATATTATTAAGAATCATATTTATATAATAATATATAGTGTTGAAGGATTTGGTGTTGCGGGTAAAACCGATACAGCAACAATATTACTTATTGCACTAATACCGACTGTATTTGTTTGTGGTGTAAATACTGATTTATTGCTTCCAGAAAAATAATTTTGTGTTGCAGATATATTACCAACAACGGTTAATGCGTTTGTAGAAGAGTTTGCTGATATTATTCCACCACTCAATGGAAGAAAATTTGTTTGGTTTGAGTAAGCAGAATTCCATTGATTTGAATTTCCACCCATAGAGCTTATAACAGTAGCATTAATATTATTCTGTGAAGATAAATTGTTTACGTATGTATAATTTGGTTGTGATGCTGTTATACTAGAACCTAAAGTAAAAGTATTAGATTTATTGTTGGTATCATTACAGCTACCACCCAATATCGCAGAATAATCTCCAGAAGCAATATTATCACGACCTCCAGCAACGTGTGAATACGCCCCAGAAACCGTATTGAAACGACCCCCAGTAACGTTTGAATAATCGCCACAAGCAGTATTATCTATACCACCCGAAACATTCGAAGCACATCCAGAAGCAGTATTGAAACAACCACCGGAAACTGTTGAACTATATCCGCAAGAACTATTACCACAACCACCACTTACTGTTGATATACATCCAGAAGCAGTATTACTTCTACCACCAGAAACATTTGAATTATAGTTAGAAGCAGTATTAGATATACCACCAGAAACATTAGAAGCATATCCAAAAGCAGTATTACAACAACCACCAGAAACTGTTGAACTATATCCACAAGAACTATTACAATAACCACCACTTACTGTTGATTTGCATCCAGAAGCAGTATTACTTCTACCACCAGAAATTGTCGAAACATATCCAGACGCATTATTACAAATACCGCCACCTATGCTTGAATAATCTCCAAGTACATTATTACCATAACCACCATTTACATTTGAATAATATCCAGAAGCAGTATTATTTCCATTTATAGGACTTATCGAAAGCCTAGGATATGTTAATTTATATGCTTGGCTAGAAAGTTTTGAAAATCTAGTATCATTGTAAGAAACAATAGAAGTTGCAGATGCAGTTTCCCATGATGAATAAACAGAATTCCAATTAGAACTATTTCCACTTAAGGCATAAATAATTCCAGAAGCACTAATTTCTCCGTTAACTGTTAGAGATTTATTTGGAAGTTCTGTATTAATACCAACAAGCCCAGAAGAAACAAAGAGTGTAATACTCCCTGATCCTGTTTCGATAATATCAGAAATAATTCTTCCAGATGTCCATATATCACCAGAAGCACTAATTTCTCCGTTAACTGTAAGAGATTTATTTGGAAGTTCTGTATTAATACCAACAAGCCCAGAAGAAACAAAGAGTGTAATACTTCCTGATCCTGTTTCGATAATATCAGAAATAATTCTTCCAGATGTCCATATATCACCAGAAGCACTAATTTCTCCGTTAACTGTAAAATCTTTATTAGGATAAGATGTTTTAACACCAACATTAGGAAATATTCCATCATTTCCTCCGACATGAAGAATTTCTATATTTTTATCTAAGTCATAAAAGGAAGCAATATCACCAGTTCCATAGTTACCGACCCATAATGCTGGTCCGGTTCCAACATGATAAACACTTAATGAACTTGTTGTCGAGAATATAGTATTTGCAAATGTTTGAGTGCCAGTTGATGTAAGGTTTCCAAAAATAGTAACATCTGCATCTATTCTTGTGTTTTTTTTAATATAAAATTTATCTGTAAAATCTAATACTACTTCATTAGAAACATTATATAAAAGTTGATTATCAACAATTTCTATAGCTTTATTTGAATTAGCAGTATTATAAACATTAAACCCACCAGTCGTATCTAAAACAAAATTGTTATTACCATCTTTTAATTTTTCTAGTTTTAGATTTTTAATAGTAGCTTCATCGCCCTCGTCAAAATTAGTACTATAAACAACCTTACCCCATTGAGTATCTCCTACTCCATATTTTACAGAAAATCCCTCACCGGATGATCCAATAGATCCAACCGGAGCAGGATATCCAGCTGTAAAAGACTCATCGGTTAATACTATGTCTAAATAACCGCCATACTTTCCTTTTAATTTTAATACATTATCAACCTCTGATGCATTTATTTCAACCGGACCTGTTATTGTTCCTCCGGTTAATGGAAGATAATTAGAATTAACATAATTTATAGAAGCATTACTAGCAGACGTATTTAGAACAGAAGTATAAACAGAATTCCATTGATTTGAATTTCCAACAGAATCGTAAATTGCATTGTTAGAACTTAACGGTACATATACAGAAACACTATTTTCATTTATTTCTAGTGTTAAATTTCCATACCCAACTTCTAAACCAGATAAAATAGTAACGTCACCTGTTATTGTTCCACCGCTTAATGGTAAATAATTTGTTTGATTTGTATATGTAGAATCCCAATCAGCCGAAGTATTATATACTGTAGTATAAACAGAATTCCATTCTGTTGAATTTCCAACAGAATCATAAATTGTATTGTTAGAACTTAACGGGCCATATACAGAAACACTATTTTCATTTATTTCTAGTGTTAAATTTCCATAACCCGCGTTCAATCCCGATAGAACATTAACCTCACCTATTATAGTTCCTCCGGTTAATGGAAGATAATTGGAATTTACATAATTTATAGAAGCATTATTAGCAGAATTTGATAAAACTGAATTATAAACAGAATTCCAACTAGAACTATTTCCGCTTAAAGCATAAATAATTCCAGTTGCACTGATTTCTCCAGTAACTGTTAATTCTTTATTAGGAAAACTTTGATTTATACCAATTTTTCCGGTTTGACCAAAATTTGCATTACCAACGTGTAAAACTTCTATACCGTCTCCATCAACAAATGAAGCAACATCATACGGACCAGATGCTTGATATACATATAAAGCAGGACCAACACCTAAATTAACAACACTTAATGCGCTAGTGGTTGTAAAAACAGTATCTGCAAATGTCGCACCTCCAGCAGCACTCAAAGAACCTTGAATTACAATATTATTAGTAGCAAATAAATTATTTACATATGTAGTATCTTGTGCATTTGCTGTTATATTAGAACCTAAAATAAACGTATTGCATTGGTTGTTGGTATTGTTGTTACGTCCGCCTAAAATTGAAGAATAACGACCAGAAGCAGTATTACAAAAACCACCCGCAATAGTTGAAGAATATCCAGAAGCAGTATTACCATAACCACCAGTAATATTTGAATAATATCCAGAAGCAGTATTATAACCACCACCCGCAACATTCGAAATATAATTAGAAGCAGTATTATTACGTCCTCCAGCAACGTTTGAATAACATCCAGAAGCAGTATTAATATAACCCCCAGCTACGTTTGAATAACATGCAGAAGCAGTATTAGACCTGCCACCAGCAACGTTTGAATAATCGTTTGAGGCGTTATTCCCCCAACCCCCAGCAATGTTTGAAGCATATGCAGAAGCAGTATTTAAAACACCACCAACTATATTTGAATAATTTGCAGAAGAAATATTTTCAAGACCATTAGAAACACTAGAGTAATCTCCGGACGCAGTATTATTCATGCCACCAGCTACATTCGAATAATATCCAGAAGCAGTATTGCAATAACCTCCTGCTACATTTGAAAAACCCTTACAAGCAGTATTAAAACTACCACCATTTACATTTGAACAATTTCCAGAAGCAATATTATAACTACCACCAGAAACATTTGAATAATATCCAGAAGAAGTATTATTTCCTAATTTTGGAATAATTGCATTACTATTTGTATTAGAAAATTTATAGGGGGAAGGATCTACTAATGCAGAAAGAGGAGATTGGTACGTAACACCTCCTATATTTGTTATTATAACAGCACTTGTTGGTAAACTTGAAGTGTTTAATGGTAATTGACTAATTTTCTTTGAAGCCATATATTAATATCTATATTTACCTCAAGGTTAGGGTAAATAATATTTAAATGAGCAAATTTTTAAAACTTTTAGAATCTGTATTAAAAGAGCAAGATGACATAAACTCTGATAAAAAAGAAAAAAATCCCGTTGAAATATCACCATTGCAAATGGATGATACAATCAATAGCGCACTTCCAGAAGAAGAAGACGTTGCATTAGATGTTATAAAATATAAAACTTTGTTAAAAGCACTTAAAAAAGCTATATACAAATCATTATCTTCTGATTTTGAAGAACAAAGAGCATTATCAAATATAACTATAGATACGGATGATTTAAAATTATTAAATAAAATTGAAAATAAATTAATGACTTTTTTGGGAAAAATAGAAACAATTCCGGAAACTGAATAAAATATTTGATTTTTAAATTTAAGTATGTTAATATTCAAATCAATGAATATTGAAAATTTATCTGAAAACGAATACAGAATTTTACTAGAGTCTTTATTATATTCCTCTTTGTATCCTATAACAAGCAATTGGTATAAAGAAGAATATGACACAATTGCTAATTTAGCAATTAAACTTAGATCTTCGTATCCTAACATTTTATGTAAAAATGTAGAAATGGATTCTTCCTGTAACGTAGGTGAAGATGAATTTTTACAATATTTTCCAGAACTACAAACCAGAATTTAATTATGAAAATAGCAATATCAGGAACACACTGCCAAGGAAAAAGCACATACATTGAAGATTTCCTTAAAAAATGGACAAATTATAAGACTCCAGAAAAAACTTATAGGGATTTTATTAAAGATAAAAACCTCGCACACTCAAAAAACGGAACAGAAGAGTCTCAGAGAGAAATTTTAAATGCTCTTTTGGACGAATCACAGCAATATTCTAGGACAGATAACGTAATATTCGATAGGTGTATTTTAGATAATCTGGCATATTCTAGTTGGTTGAATTTAAATGGTAAAATATCCGATAAAAACTTGGATGAATCTAGGATTATAGTACGAGAAGCATTAAAGTCCTTTGATATTATTTTCTTTTTTCCTATAACAAAATTTTCTCCCGTAGATTTTCAAAAAGACGAGATGCGGGATGATGATTTGATTTATAGAGAAGAAATTGATAATATATTTAAAATATTTTTAAAATCATATCAACAACAAGATGGAAGAATTTTTCCTGTAGAAGACACTCCTCCGATTATAGAAATATTTGGAAATAGAGAAGAAAGAATTAAACTTACAGAAATGTATCTAACCTTAGAAGGTAAAGCATATGAAGAAGATCAAAGTTTAATTTCAGATATTTACGTTCCTAATAGATAAATAATATTTAATATGAAATTTGATACTTTAATTGAACACTACACTCAAGAATATTATTTAAAAGAAGCAAGAACATCTAATATTGATAAATTTGCATTAATACAAATAAATGCAGATAAAATGCTTCAAAAATTAAATGATGGAGACTTTGATGTTTTAATAACAAGCTGGGAAGGTAGTCCTCGATACGGAAATCTAGATTCAAATCAAATAAAATCTACACTTCGAGAGATAGCAGAATCGATTAAAGAAAATAGCCCAACAGATTTTACATCTTTAAGAGGTTTAATATCAAGTATTTTAGATAATTTTTATTCCTATAAAGGAGAAAAGAGAAAAACATATGTAGAAAGATTTGCAAAATCTATTATAAATTTAATTGTTCATAAAGAATATGGATTGGCCTCAAAAGGAGAAGAAATGGAAGATTCTTTCGAAAATGATTCTGAATATACAGGAATGATTAAATCCGAGGAAGATGTATGGGGAATGACAACCGCTGAATCCTCTATATATAATTTTATAAAACAATCAGAAGAAACCACAACAGTCAGAGACATAGAAGCCCAGTTTCCTAACTCAGAAGATATATTGGATTCCATGCTTGCAAAAGGCATTATAGATAAAGTAGGAAATGAAATTTATATAAGAGATTCTGAATCTGATGACATTCCGGTTTTAGATCCAGACTTAGATGAAGGCGACTCAAACCCACTCGACGATAGCCCTGAAATAGAAGACACTTTTAAAAGAACAGTAGACACCACAAACAATGATGACATGTCTTCTTGGGGTGATAGAGAAGATTATTTCGGTAGAAAATTTTGGAAGAAGTAGAATTGACAAACTAAAGAGGTTGTTCTATAATGCAAAATTATAATGGACAACAAGACTAGCTATATTGTAGAAAAATTCTATTCCCACGCAGGAAACCCCACGTATAATAAGTTTACAAATACATATAATGGTTCATGTCCATCGTGTAGAGAAGGCAAGTCTTGGTTAAAAAAGAAACGTTTGTTTTTTTATCCAGAAAGTAACTCCTTTTTTTGTTTTAATTGTTCAAAACATTGGAATTATATCAATTGGATAGGCGAAATATGCGCTTTATCTAAAGAAGAAATTATTCAGGAATTGTATTGCGGTGAATCTTCGATAGACATATCAAGGCATATTATTCTCAAACAAAAAAAGACGGTTAACAAGAAAATTGAAAGTCTTCCATATGATTCTGTAAATATTTTAGATTCTAAACAGAATAATTTTTATAATAAAAATGAGTTTTTTAGAAAATCTTTGGATTATATAAAAAGTAGAAAACTCGACACCGCTATCAATAGAAGTCCTTTGTATTTTATATCATTTAAAGATTTTATTCATTCAAATAGGCTTTGTATTCCGTATTATGATCTGTCTGGAAAGATTATATTTTATCAAACCCGCTCTTTAGATGGTTCCGAGCCTAGGTATTTAAATAAAATTGGACACGAAAAGAGTTTATTTGGAATTGAAAGAGTAGACCCTACTTTTGAATATATATTTTTGTTTGAAGGTCCAATTGATGCGATGATGGTTAAAAATGGCGTTGCCGTTGCGGGGTTGACCTTAACAGAAAAGCAAAAAATTCAATTAAACGCATTTCCTTTTCATAAAAAGGTGTGGGTTTTAGATAATCCAAAGGTGGATAGCACTTCAAAAGAACTCACAAAGTCGAAAGTAATGAACGGAGAATCTATTTTTAAATGGATAGATGTTCCATACAAAGATTTTAACGAATGGGCGGTTTCTGAAAATCTAGATGAAATACATTTTAATACTATTATAGATAATATGTATTAAATTTATTGCAATTGTTCTGAATCTCTTAATTTTTTGGGAGCCATGATAATAAAAGAATTTAAAACTTCTTTTAACTTTTCAATTTCTCCTGCAATACGAGTAATAGAATCAGATGCTTTTCTAGTTATACCACGAAGCAAACTTCCCGGTTTATCATTATCGGCAAGAATTTTATGTAAGGATTGATCTGTAGGATCGTTTAAAAATTCTGCAAATTTATCTAATTTACCAGACCACTCTTTGATTTTTTTAATACTTTCAGTAGAAATATTTGGATCTAATCCCTCAATATCGAATGATTCTTTATCAGTTTGTGGCTCTAAAGAATCTTCATAATCCTTTCGAGTTCTATCTGGTGTGAAATCATCAGGAGTTTTTTGATCGAGAACATCAGAGGCAGGTACCTCTTCTTCCTGTTCTTTTATAAGGCTAGAATAAAATGATTTAATAAAAGGAATATCACAATCTTTTGCATTAGAACCTTTTATAATATTTAAAATACCTTCTCTAAATTCTTTTTGTGATCTCATATGAGCTTTTCTTTCCTTTTTTGACATATTTTCAATGGATTTAATTTCTTTTTTTGGAACTACACTACTTACTTCCGAAGGTGCAGTTAAAGCAGAACTTTTTTTTCCAGTTTCTACATAATCTTTCATAGCAGCCAACCACCTACGAAGAGGGTGTTCTGCTTTTTGTCCAGCATGAACCGTTCTTCTTGGTATACTTGGGTCTTTCGGGGTTATAACAATAACATTGTTTCTTTTGTATTCAACAGTACACGAACCATATTCCGGAGTCTGTGCTAATTTGATATAATCAGTAGAATCTTTTGATCGATGGGATGAGGATTCAGTAAATGTTTTATGAATATTTTTTGTTGTTGATTTGATTTTTTTCATTTTATTGCTATAATATTTATATTTACTACAACATGAATAATTTTAAATACAAATTTGTAATTGCAACTCCATATAACGAAAAAGAATTTAAAGAAAAATCAAAAATATGTTTAACCCTTGATAAGTTATTAAAATTTTCAGATTCGCATATTGTTTATGAAAATAAACAAGGACTTCCGAAAATTTATAATCAATTCATAAGCGAAAGTAATAAGGATACATTTTTAGTATTTGTACATGATGATGTGATAATAGAAGATTTGTTTTTTAAAGAGAAATTGTGCTCCGCATTTGAAAAATATGATATCGTAGGACTTGCGGGAACAAAATCTTGCGATGTTAACAGTGAAATGTCCGCTTGGCACTTAATGTCTCCTAGAAATAATTTTGTAGGGGAGGTTTGTCATTCACATGATAAATTATTTTGGACAACACCATTTGGAAAAACGCCATCAAGAGCATTATTGATCGATGGTTTATTTATAGGAGTTAATGTAAATCGTCTTTTAGAAACAAATACAAAATTTGATGAGGATTTTGAATTCCATCATTATGATATTTCTTTTTGCTTGACTGCCAATCAAAATAAACTTAAAATAGGAGTTTATCCCATTAAAGTGACACATTTCGGATTAGGAAATAGTATGAATTCTCCTGAATGGTTTAACAGTTCTATAAAATTCAAGCAAAAATATGCAATCCGATAATTTTTTTAAAAATTTAGACTTTGTTCTTAAAAAGAAAGGTGTATTAGAAATTGAGGAGCCTGATCTTCCTTCTCAATTTATTATTAATAGGTGGGTTTCCATGGTTGATGGTATATCTGCAAATATACTCAACCTAACAACAAATAGGTGGCTAACAAAAAAAGGATTATGTTCTCTGAAGTATGATAATTTGAGATTATTGAAAAAGATAATACCTCAAAACACTAGAAATATTAAATACATTCAAAAACAAAAAAACGTTGCCCCTAAAAATGAAAACTTTAATAATATAGATGACGTATTACATACTGATGATAATATGCATATACATTTAGAAATTTCTAATAGAGAAATCTTGGAATATAAAAAACTACTTGCAGATTTTAATTACATTAATAAATAAAAATAAATTATGATACAAAGACCCGAACAAGAAGACCTAATTGGTGGATTAGTACAGATTGATAACTACAAAGGCAGTCAATTTGAACTCGATGGATGGAAACTAACTAAAGTTTTAGATGATATTCTCATGGTTCAATTTTCAGATATAAATGAGGATGGAGACTTAGTAAAACGAGGAAGCATGTGGGTTCCTATAAACGCCGTAAACCATGTATGGAGAGTTGGCAAGGTTTTACTAGCTGGACCCAACTGCCGAACCGTTAAAGAAGGGGATAACATTGTTTTCCCAAACGACCGAGGAATACAAGTTTCTAATTTAAATGGATTGAAACATATAGTGTTCTTAAATGAAGCGAGAATATTTGGTATTTGCGAATCAAATACATCCGAATGAAATTATCTCTAGGGGGATTAAAACAACTATGCAATTCTAATCTGGTTGAATTAAAATTCAACCGAAGACTTCGATTGGTTGGAATACCAAGATCAAGAAGAATGTTGGCTACCCTAGATGCTGAATTATTGAACTCTGTTATGGGAAAAGAGATTTTAAATTTCAAACCACCAACAAAAATTCCACAATACGATGCGGAATCTAAGGGTTTATTGACGGTTTGGGATTTATTATTTCAAGATTGGAGAAATATACCAGTTGAATCTACAGTTGTCGTTTCAGCTATCCCCACTAAACCTCAAGAAAAATTTTGGGAATACTTCGATAAAGTATTAGGAAAAATGACAGCGGCTCAAAAAGCTACATTTATGCAAAAATGAATATTCACAAAACAAAACTCGAAGAAGCGTGTATGTTTCTTTTACAAAAACAAATATCACTCGAGCTTTCTGAAAAATCGTTCAAACGGGGAAAGTTAATACTTTTTTATCAAAAAAACTTTCACATTACACTTATAATAGATACAGTAAAAAAGAATAAAGAAAAAATAGAAATACCCATTCCATTTGATGTAGAAATTCATGAGGATGACTGTTTGGTATATTTTGATTATAGAATTAAAACCCTTACAAAACATTCCCCCGAAACAGAACCCTTATTAAAAATTTATTCAAATAAAAACAATTCCAATAAATTTTGGAATAAAATTCTAACAATAGATGCAAAATAATAATACAAAAAAAATATTTAGTGTGTTTTCCGGAACTTTTTACGAAATTTTGGAAAAAGATGTACCTATATTGAATAATGGACAAATAATTCTCAAACAAGAGTTTAAAGCATGTTCAAAATGCTATAAAAGAGGTCATGTTGGAAGAAATGTAGAAACATTGGTATTTAATCCTTGCAATTGTGTCAGAAAATCTGTAGATTTAGTGCTGACCAATAACAATGCAAACAATAATTGAATCCAGTTATCTAAGTTTTTTTCCGAAAGACTCCTCTCCTAGAGAATCCCAAAAAGTAGCTCTAAAAAAAATTGAAAATGCCTTTAAAAGTGGTAAAAAATTTGTAATAGCATCTTTGCCCACCGGATCTGGCAAATCTCATATAGCATCATCCGTAGGAAATTCTTCCGAAGAAATAGATTCTTATCGGAAAAATTTGATAGATAATTATAGTATTTATAAAAAAGACAAATCCGGAAACGGATATGAATATCAAGATGCCTTTCTCAATGAAGAATCATTCGGCTCTGTTATTCTTACTGTAACAAAATCCCTTCAGGAACAATATAAATCTCTTTTCTCGGATATTTCAGTTTTAAAGGGGAAATCTAATTACAGTTGTGATATCGATCCGAATATACCAGTAGATTTTGCCCCTTGTTTGTATACGCCAAACCTTAAAGAGTCTTGCTTTGCTATGGATAGATGTCCTTATTACAAAGCAAGAAAAGAAGCATTACTTTCAAAGGATCCAATTTTAAATTATCGAGTTTTTATGAATCTTCCGGAATTTCTGAGAAAAAGAGAAATTTATATTTGTGATGAAGCTTCTGATATTGAAGATGAAATTGTATCGCAATACACTTTGAATATAAGTTACTCAAATTTACTTTCATATAATATCGAAGTTCAAAAATTAAAAACCGAAAAATCTCAAGATGTTTTATTGTGGTTGAATGGTATTTTTATAAAAATCGAGAGTGAAATAGAAAAATTAAAATCTAGGTTATCCAAGCAAAGTAAGGATTCTTCCGAAAATACTGCTATTTTTAAACGAGATACACAAAATCTTTCCAAGATAAATTTAATATATAATTCCATATCAGAAATATTGCAAGTATTTACAGACTGCAATTACATAGTAGAAAGTAAGGATTCCGATGGAGTTACTTTAGTCCCACTAGATATCAAGCCTATTGCAAGAAAGTTGTTTAGGGGAGCCGATATGGTTTTAATGATGTCTGCAACAATCACGAATCATTATCAATTCGCAAAAACATTAGGAATATCCGAGGGCGAATATGAATACATCGAAGTACCTTCGGCATTCAATCCACAAAAATCCCCAATAAAAACTTCTCAAAAATACAGCCTTTCTTACAAAAATAAGAATAAGGATTTGCCTAATATTCTAGGAGCTACATTATATCTATGTGAACAACATAAGGGCGAAAAGGGAATCATACACACGCATACCAATGCAATTACACAGGAGTTGAAACGCATGGTTGGTAAAAATGATAGATTTATCTTCAGAGATATTGGATATAACAATGAATCCGTAATAAAGGAACATTGTGAGCGATTGGATGATAGTATTATAGTAAGCCCATCGATGGATACTGGAATAAGCTTGGACGGTGATTTGGGTAGGTTTCAAGTTATAGTAAAAGCCCCATTTCTTCCATTAAATTCCAAGAGAATTAAACACATATATGAAATCAATAAGGAATATTATATGATGAAGATGCTAAACACTTTAGTACAGATGTCCGGTAGATGTACAAGATCAAAAGAAGATTTTTCCGTAACATATATTTTAGATGGAAATGCGGTAAATTCTATTATTAGAAATAAAAATATTCTACCTAAATGTTTTTTAGATCGTATTTTTTGACTAAATATTATTAGTGAAGAATTATACATTCCATTTTGAAATACAAACATTAATGGAGCAATTTGTTGCAGCTTTTAATGATATTATAGTATTAAAATATAATAATGATAAAACTGTTGGAGGATCCTTAAGTGGATATCCTGTAAATTATGTATATGCGCCAAAGCAGAGAGTGTACGCATCATTAGAAAATCCTGCTCCCGGAGGAATATCGGTTCCTGTAGTAGCCGTTAGTTTAAACGGTATAACCAGAGATCAGAATAGGGTTTCTAATAAAATAGATGGATTTATTGTAAATAAATTCAACACAGAAACAAATAATTTTGTAAAACCAATACCTCAACCCGTTCCTATAAACATAGGTGTTAATATGAGTATTATTACTAAATTTCAAAGCGATATGGATCAAATAATATCAAATTTTGCGCCATATTGTGATCCCTATATAATAATTTCATGGAAATTACCATTTGCAAACAATTATGAAATAAGAACAGAAGTATTGTGGAGTGGAAATATTACAACTTCTTATCCTATTTCAGATATAGGTGGTACTCAAAATTTTAGGATAACATGTGACACCAGTTTCACAATTAAAGGTTGGTTGTTTAAAAAAACAGACGAAATTGTGAAAAAAATATATACAATTGATGAAAAGTTTTTCATAACAAATAACCCGAAAGGTGATTTTTTTAATTTACCAGAATTATGAGCTACGATTCAAGAATTATTGTATACGCAAAACCAAGTGCTACCGATGTATTCCCTTACAATCTGTATATAGTAAATCCCATATTATCAGCAAAACAGGAAAAACAAATCGTAATAACTGGTAAAAGTTTTTATCAAATACAAAATGTTTTTTTAAGCAGTTCAGATACAAGTATTTTACAGAATTTAAATTTTTCGTATTATAATCCATTTTCAGCAATTAAAAATCTTTCTGCGTTAAATCCGTCATTTGACGCATCTTTAATATCACAATTCGATGTTCCCGATGAGAAATTTATGGTATTAGATATTCCAGACGCTCTTATATATCATTTACAAACAAAATCAATTGGATATACCACATATTTTGATATTTTAATTCAAAACGAAGCTGGATATGGACAACTCTCTAGAGATAGCTACAGCTATTCCGTAAGTTCTTGGAGGGGATTTGTTCAAACTCAAAAACCTTGTATATCTGGAATTAAAGTTGAAATAGTGTAGTAATTTTATTTTTTTATCTAAATATAATAAATGGCATCAACGTTTAGTATATTTAATAATTTATGTTCTACATATTGGAAGCCTATAGATTTTAATATCATAGGAGATCAATTTTCTACAAAAAAACAATCCATATTATGTAATAATGGAATGTTTTTTTATTTGCATAATTTTTTAAAAAATTCTACAGATTTTACATTTAATAAAAAAACTGGAACATTTCTTACTTCCATGTTTTATAATTCATATTTTGTAACTAATAAAGAAAACCCCAAAGATGTAGAAAAATTAGAAAAAATAGAATCTCCCATAAAAACTTTAGATGGGTATTATCTATCAATATTTAATGCAAATTCTGCAATTCCAAATAATCCGAATATTTTAATAAAAAGTGATAGAGTATCGGCAGATTCTTCTGATGTATTAACGTTATTCTTTGAAGATGATTTTATAATAATAAAAAATAAAATAGGAAATGTATTAACAATTTCAAGTGATAAACTAATTTTTAGTAAACAAATATTGCCATATATAAACAATCAAAAATTTAATTATATACTAGAACGCAACAATATATACATATTTAAATATGATAATTTATATAATAAAATAGCATTAATAAACAGTTCAAACATTTTAATGTTAAGTTCTATATCATTAACTGAAAATCAAAATTTACCATTAAACTCATTTTTTAAATTAGGTTCGTATAGATATAATGATGAGGAATTTTTGGATAGCGTTTCTAATAGTTTTTTAGTGAAATACAAAACAAATCCAATATACTCGGAAAATAAATTAGAAATAAACAAAGAGTTTTCTGATGAAAATCTATGCTCTCAAAATTACTTGGGAATGTATCCTGTAGAAAATCCCACTGTGAATGAAAGTGATTGTGCTTATGATTTTCAAATTCATGGATTAAAAAACTATCAAACTCCGGAATATGAATATTCTACTTCAAATCCAAAATTTTCAGATTCTCCATCAATAAGACGAGTATATAATAAAATATTCACAGGAACGAATCAGAATAAAGGATATGATAAAATATTCTTAGGATTCCATGCAAATACTAAAAAAATAGATTTTAAAGTAGATCAAGATACGAAATTTTATTTTCCAGCAACATCTTCAAGAATTCCATTAAGTTCATGTGGATTGATAGAAGACGGTGCAGTAGCAGGAGAAGTGCCGTATGCATCTGATAGGATATATTTATATAAAACAAACTACGAAGAACTAATTCCAGACGCTCCACAGCCATTGTCGATTACAAAATTTGATAATACTTGGTTATGTTCTTGGCTTTCGGGAACAAATCTAGGAGATAAAATATGGTTGGATAGATATTACAATTCAGCATTTTATACACTCGATGAAGCATTAACAGCAAAAAGCTTGTTATATCACCCAAAATTATCAGCAAACGAACCATTAACATTTGATACACCATCTACAATGTACATGGAACCGGGAGCATTGTACACATATTCCCGTTATGGAATAAACGGAAGTAAAGAGTTTTTAAAATATTTGAATTATGATATAAACGATCCTAAAGGTGCTAATGTATTAACAATTACAAACTGGCTATCCTCTCCTATTCTAGACGATTCTTTACATAAAAATAACGGATTGGCATTTTTTTCTGATGATAATACCTTTAAAGGGAATTATATTACGTTAAACGGTAATAACCATGTAGTTTTTCCATCAAAAACATCACTTCTACAAAAAAATAAATTTACAGTTTCCATGTGGGTTAATGTAGATGACTGGGGTAATATATCCGGTGATCAAATTTTTGGAAACTATTATGACAGCGGGTTTGGTTTGATTAATGAAGGATTTTTATCTTCTCCTTTAGTAACAATAGTAAATCAAACATCATCAATTTCGTATAATTTTAATTATAAATTTAACAAACTTTCTCAAAATCCATTAAATGGAATTTATAATTCTAACTTCTCTTTCATACAAAGAACCCCCGATTATAACTATTGGATATTTGATTCTAATAATATTATAGGTCATAAATACGATTCGATAAACAATTTAGTATACACAATACCGTCCGGATATCTATCATTAGATACAATCGATCAACTTGAAATGGATTCCAATCAGAACATGTATCTATATGATAATAGTCTTAAAAAATATGTTATTATTGATCAGAATGGAAGCATTCAATCCACACATATAATCACAGATTCGAGTGTAAATGGAATACAATTAGATAGCAATAATAATGTTATTGAAATTTATGGAAACTCTTCCATAATAGATGGAAATAATAACATATGGGAGGCAGTCGGAGGCAATTTATATAAAAACAGACAAGTATATGCTAATGTAGGATTTGTACAACAAATATCATGCGATTCTAAAAATAATATTTGGATATCACACGAACAGGATCGCATATCTAAATTAAATACCGAAAAGGGAATTTTTGAGTTTTCATTCAGAATAGGAAAGAATTCGGGATCTCCTTTAAACCTATGCTTTTCACAGAATACATTTAGATTTTTAAATTTTATAAGAATTCCATTAGATAATAATAGATGTAATAAAAATACATTTTATAATGACGTATTAATATTAATAGATAATAGGGACAATGAAGCGTATTTAATAGATGAAGTTGGAAATTTATTATCGAAATTAGATCTAAGAGCATTGCTCGATAAAAATACTTCCGATTTCAAATTCTACGCAAAAGGAGATTTTACTGGATATCAATTTTTAAGAAAATACGGAGCCGCAATAAAAAATGTGTCATGGAAATTTAAGATATCAGAGCCGAATGGAAAAACACCTCAATTGTTCTCTTTAAATTATAACTCGGAATCTCTTCCGATTGGTTGGCACATGTTTACTTTTACATTTGATTCGACACAAGGTTATGCAAAATATTTTATAGATTCCATAGAAGTGGATTCGGCATATTTTGATTCTGGAAAATATCAGTTGAATTATGAATATAGATCTTCTTTATTATTAGGTGCTGCTACTATAAAGAACACAACATTAAATGATATTATAGGAATAGACAATACAAATAAATTTATAGGAAGTATATCAGATTTAAGAATATATTCAAAATCGCTAACTATCGGAGAAACAGAACAGTTATATTTTTCTTCGGAATTTTCGAGTAACAGAGAAGATCTTTCTTGGAATGTTTTAGTTGGTGATAGGAACTACATAGAAGAAATTCAATATTGGTATAAAAATCAATTACCCGGAAACAAGAGCAAATACTTTAATATTAATATACATAACCTAAATATAAAAGATGATTTAAAATTTTTAATAGAGGAGTCTATTAAAAATAATATTAAAAAATTAACACCCGCAGAATCTTCATTATATAAAATAAATTGGCTATGATAAGTTTTAAAAAAATAAATCCTACATGTTCTAATATCTATTTAATAGATCAAAATCTATGTTTAAAAAATAGTTTGAATCTTATAAATTTTAATTTTAGTAAACTATATTCTTCTGTTGCATATCTATCATCATTTAAAGATAACTGGTATCCAATATATACTAGTTTTTCAGAAAATAGTGCTAAATGGATGGTAGCGTCATCAAATTTTCAAACATTCAGCGCGAAATGGTTAGATATGGCAACAACAGTTTCATCTTTAAGTTCTCGGTGGACAAAAAAATGGACAATATTTTATCCAGAAATGATAAGCATTACCACTCCAAACTTACAACAAACAATAGAAAATAAAGCAATTTCATGGATGAATATATATTTTCCCACATCCAATTACAATAAAAATCAGTTAGTTGATGTATTTTTCCATGTAAGCCAACAAGGCTCGTTTACATTTAATTTTAATAGAAGCTATAGAGAAACGTGTATACCAACAGGCGGCGGCTTAGTGTTATCGTGCAGCGGTTGCCGCAGACCTCACAGAGGATGTAACCATACTTCTGGAAGCGGAAAAAATAAAAAACATTGGTGTACAAATGCATATGATGGTTGCAGAGTCACCGTGTCATCCGCAAGCGCAAACGTAACATGCACAGGCACTGGTGGTAAATTATTACAAATAGGACTGAATAGAGCAGGAAGCGATAGAAATGTAGCTAGAATAATTTCGGCAAAGCTTAAAAATATAAACAATAGTTGGAGTGTAATATGATAGAAATATTTCAAAACGAAACAATAGGAGATTCTCTAAGTTCTGTAAATATCAATTACCTTAGATTAGAAAATTGTGTAACTGCTGTTAAAAACGATATAGATCTATATTGGAATCCAATGTTAGATTATTATAAAGCATTTGGACCATTTTTAAAAGAAACTTCGACTCTAATACAAGCAGCTTCTAGTAACGTATTTAGTGCATGTACTACTGTTGAAACTAATTCCGCAGGATGGATAAAACCTATCTCAGTTTTTTATCCATCAATATTTCCATATTCTATAGATAACGAAACAATTATAGATACTTTATCTTCTTGGATAAATGAAAATTTTCCAGTACAGACAAATGACAACAATTTAAATTATATAGAAAATCAACAAATTATTGTATATTCACACATTTGGCAGTACGGAAATTCTATAAGTGAAAATCAATCTATAAGAGACAGAACATTTTGCCAAACACAAAATAAAATTGTTTCAATTACGTGTACAAATTACTATTCTGGATATGTAAGTTGTGAGAATGGAGGTTTTAATTGTAACGGACAATCAAATTCTTGTCAACAAACACGGACATTAGAGTGCTCTTACCCGTCTTATCCATATAGTACATCACAAATACTGACACCTCCATTAACACAAAATATAAATAGCTATAGTAATATACCTGTAGTAACAAAAATTCCAATTAAAAGTAGAATCGGTAAAACAATAAAATTTTTAAAAAAAACTTTAACCAAAGCTGTGAACGCATTTCCCGCATTAAAAATGGGATTTCCTATACAACCATTAGGTAAAACGGTGGAAGCATATATATCAGCCAATATAGAAATGGATTTTCAAGATAGATATGAAAATGAAAAGATATCAACTTTATTTTTTAAAGTTAAAAATTGTATTTGGGTATTAGACAAATATATATAATATATGACACCTAGATTATTAACACAAGAAATATTCGAATCTGATTGTGTAGGGGATTCGCCATCTAAGCACAATTTTAATTTATTATCATTGGACACCGAAGTATGTAATGTATCCAGTCAATATTTTTTATCAAATGACAATTTTTTTACAAAATTTAATGAATTAAATTCAAATTTACAGTATTTTAATGATACTGTAAAATATTTTTATAATGTTGATAGATATAATTTAGGATATACCACTGTAAATTTATTAAGTTCTTTTTGGAATAAAAATAAATTCACTGTTTTATATCCTATAAATATTTCTATTTTAAATGATTTATCAATAAACTGCCCCACTGTAAATCAACCAGATTTAAAATTACAAACATTAGCTAAAAAATATTTAAACGCAAATTATCCAGCGAATTCCTTTAATACGGGAAATGAGATAACAGTTTGTATGTTTTTATATAATGTACCAGTAAATCCATCAGATCCTAATGATTTAATCACATATACCCTATCTCCTGAAATATCATATTCAGTTAGAAATATGTATGTAAAATTTTTAAAACAGGATATTTCATTTGGAAATGGTGTAAATTTTACATTTAAAAATATCAATGATGGTTGGACCTTATTAAATATCGAAAAGGGATTTACGGATGAAACATATCAACCAACTTATATCGCATCTCAAGGAAATAGAATTTCCACTCAAACCGGAAACGCTGACGGCAGATCAAAATTAACAATAACAATAGAACGAGATACTCAAAATTTTGATTTATATTCTTATGTGTATAACACCGGATTATATTACCCCGGATTTAGCGACATAGAAGTAACAATAAATGCGAATATAAAAATAGGAAGCAACTCTAAAAATATAGCAGCATTCATTGTTTCTGGGTTTACTTCCAGCGATACTGTAAAAATAGTTAATAATGGATTTATAGTTGGTTACGGAGGAAACGGGGGAAATGGACAAGATTTAGGAAAAGCATTAACAGCTGATAACAACGGAGAAAACGGAGGAGATGCTATATTTTTAAACTATCCAGTTACCATAGTAAATAACAACGTAATAGCGGGTGGCGGTGGTGGTGGCGGTGGCGGATTAGCAGACTTTTCTGATACTTCGTACTTAAAACTACTTCCAACATCAAATCTCAACGTAGAAAACATATTCGGCGGTGGCGGTGGCGGTGGAGGTGCTGGAATTATTGGGGGAATGGGAGGAGAAGGAGGATTAGGCAATACTCAACCATTAGATCCTACTAAAAATTATGTATTTAAATCATACAGAGGAGACGTTGGCAGAGATGGCACATTCACATCTAATAATTTAGGTGGGGGACAGGGTGGAGGTAAAGGAGGTTCTGGTATTAGCAGTTTAAATAGTGCAACGGGAGGAGCAGGAGGCTCTTTAGGGCAAAAAGGAGTCGATAGTGGTAAACTAGATAATAAAAATAGACAACTTCCACCATTCGGCGGAAATTCTGGATTGTCGATAAATGGTAAAACTTTTATACTTTCTCTCACAACAAATTTAAATGCTCAATATATTTCATCATATGGAACCGTTACAAAGTATGGTATAATATTAGGTCCGGGAGTTGTATAATGTTTGTATTATTTAATAAAGATAAAGAATTTATAGGTTATAGTGAAGATATACCTCCATCTAATCAAATATTAACCATAGAAACACCTCCAGACAAATCAGATTTGTCTCTTTGGAAATGGGAAGGAAGTTATGATACTGGAGGTATGATAAGATTTAATGTTGGATATCCAGAAAAAGAAATAGAATTGGAAAATGATTTAAAAAATTACATACAAGCAAAATACCCTATAGATATACAGATATTAAACATAATACAACAAATAAACAAAATATTAGAAAATAACGATTCTTTAGCAGATGATGATTTTGTAGACATGTCACAATCTATATTAAATGCTATAGAAAAAACTAAAAATAGGATTAATTACTATAAAGCATATCATAAAAATTTAAAATGAAAGATCCATACTTAAAAATAAAATACACAAGGGGATTAGGAGATTTAATTGCATGTATTTTACATTCTAAATTATTAGGATGGATAACATATCTAATAATCAAATCTAAAACACCCTGCAATAAATGTACACAAAGAAGAGATGCTTTAAATATTATATTTCCACTTCCACTGTGGAAATTATTTTTCAAATCAGAAGAAGATTATATTCTATCTTTAAAATTAGAATTAGAAGAACTCGGTCATGAAGTTACCTTAACGAGAGATGGAAAGGGATTATCTTCTTCTAAAATAGATATAAAAGAAGAAGACCCTGAGCAAGAAGAGTATCACACCCCGAATTATATTTTGATGAGTTCGAGCGAAACAATAATAGGTGATTTTTTAATAAAAACGGAGATATATAAAAATGGAAATACAAATAATAACACAAAAAGTTGAAAATTCTTTTGATAATTCTAAAGAATTTGGATTAATTTTAATGAAAACATTAACTTTATTAAAAATGATTCACTGGTATATAGATGATTACAATTCTCATAGAATTTTTGGAAAATTGTATGATAAATTAAACGATTTAACGGATTCTTTACAAGAAGAAATTATAGGAATTTCTAAAATAAATGAAAATACTTTATTTCCAAAATTTAATATAAATGGGTTTTTATCAGTAACCGACTCCGATATTTTCTGCTCTACTAATTTATTTGAAATATATAATTCTGTATACTTAGAATTATCTGGCATATTGACATCATCAGAATTTAAATCATTTATATCAGAAAATCGATCTGGAGTAAACAATACAGTAGAGGAGATACTATCAACATTTAACAACGCTAATTATTTATTATCACTTGTTAATAAAACCTAATCCTTTATATATTTCATACGAAAATTCTAAATCCAAAAGACCTTCGGGTCCAAACCAATATTTAGAACTTGATAATGTTTCGTTTATTGTTGTTTGCGGATTAGACCAATCGATTATACCCTCTAATTGTTTAAGGTCATATGAATTATTAAATTCATAAAATTCATAGTAAGAAGACCAATCATATGAATTAAATCCTAAAAATTCAGCTAAAACCGATAAGGAATATGCAGAACATCCGTTTATTTCCGAGGTTTCAATCAAATCATATTTGTTTATGGTTTTGTCTTTTAACACAAATTTTTGCCCAGCTGATACCGTATAACAAAAACTAGTTATCAAATCTCCCCTATTAGTTTGATCTTGATTATTTACTTTTGTAAAATAATTTTCATTTAAAGATTTGGCTCCAAATAATCTAGATTGATTTATACTAGCAAGATTTACTAATCTTTGTATTTCTTCTGGATAATTTAAATCGAATTTATCAACATCAAGCCCCAATTCACTCATAACGTTATATAATTGATCTATATTACAATAATCTACATCAGAATGATTGGAAACAAAATTTGCTATCTTTTCATACACAGAAACTCCCAAATCATCTCTATTAAATGGGTATTTTCCGTATATTGAGCCTAAGAAATCCTCAAATAGAAATGTACTCTCTCGTAGAGATGGTATGAAAGCATATGATTGCATATTTGCAGCCAAATCGAAATTTTCATTAATTTTAAAGGAAGTATAATCTTCATGTTCGGCAAAGTGTAATTGTTTTGTTGTTCCGCTTATAGAATGAACGTAACTATTATTAGTAAAAAACGGAAGATCCGATACTCCATATTTGTTCATCCATCGCAATCCAGTCCAATCTCCAGACGCTTGAAGAGACTTTTGCCAAAGAGAAGCAATCATTCCGTTTTCTCCCTCTTGATTGTCTATTGTAAATGTAAATCCTTGTGGGTTTACATAAAATTTGTCCAAAAACGTTTTTGTATAAGAATCTAATATATAAATTTGATTTTCAAGAGAATTCACAACATATATTCTACCTCTTAAATCGCATCCAATTCCTTCCAAACATGTCTCATCTATATTACTATCTGGATCAAACCAATCGGGAGGGTTTGAGGTGTAATTAGATCCGGAAAGATTTGTAGTAAATACAGTTCCGTTATTATTATCAACGGAACCTATCCAACTATAACTGAAGGTAAACCAAGGATTTTGATGTGTATCTAATGTTAAATAATTCAATCCTCTTATATCGCCTACAGAACTTAATAAAACTCCATTTGAATTTCTTTTCTCTAAAATACATTCGTGAGAAGGATTGAGATTATTAGAAAGTGCTATCCAAACATTATCTTGATTATCCACTACAATTTGTTGTGGACAAGAACATACGGGATATGAAATTGTATTTAACAATGCTCCATCTTTATCATATTTTACTATATATCCACTAGCAAAATATGAATATGTTACCCATATATTATCATTCGAATCTGAATCGACACATGTAGGTTCTATAAAATTTAAATCTATATTATTTAAAGCATTAGAATCATATTCAGCAAAATTGTCGGAATCAAAATAAGTATTTTGCTCATACCAATTTCCATCTATATTTGGAGCAGGAGGAAAAACATATCCAGTACTGGATAGAGGAGTGGTAGCAAATAAGAAATTTCCAAATCTATCTAATTTTATTGTAGATATTGTATCATACAATGTTATCCATATATTTTGCTTACTATCCAGAACCATAGAAACAGGAGACGTTTGATCTTCACTTAAAAATCCTAAATTATTATCCGAAATAATTTTATTTATATCTATGGAACACAATATATTTCCATTTGTTGTTAGTCGATATAAACTATTCATTTCAGAATCCAATGCCCATGCATGATATGCTGGATACGTAGTGGCAGCAATGCTATATATTCCATGAAATCCTGATAATGCCATCGGATCTTTTTGAAAATCTACTTCAGTTATTACTGGCATTTCAAAGTTTTTTATGACAGCTATGTTCATGTTAGGAGTGTTCATGGCCGCAGACAGTGCTGGGTTATTTATATATTGAAAATTGCACATCATTCCAGCATTTGGATTAGACACCCAAATTATTGGGTTGAAATACTGAGACGAAAGATTTGGAAGCGGTGCTGATACAGTTGAGGTCACAGGAGTCTTGAATGAATATGGAGGATTTGTTTTAAAATACCCCTTGTAGTATCCGGGGGATTTGTATCCATCTTCATTTAGCCAAGAAAATTTCACATCAGACGGCGTAAATGTTGAACTCAAATTTAAAACACCTACATTTAAAGACATGTCACCGCTTAGTGGAAATGAATGCGAAAATGACTTATTTTCATTATAAATGCTAATTTCTTTGGAAAAATCTTGCCAATAGTAAGGTTCTGGAAATGGGTTTTCAAAATTAGTATTTATTACAATTGGTTGTATCGATTCTTTCCATCTAGGATTTATATATTCTCTAATTCCATTTTCTGTTATTTTTACATTATCCGGTGGTCTTAATAAAACCATATATGGAACAGAAACAGTTGCTAAACTATTAGAAAAACTAGGAAGGTCATCACTAATATTAAAACTATCGTTAAAAGAGCGCACCGCACTTGTTTGTAGGGTTGCTATTACTGTAGTATACGCACCTCCCTCGAATGCTAAATCGAAATTATGAATATCATCCACAAAATAAAATTCGGCACTTCCAGTAACTCCTGCGACAAATCCAGAACCATCTGTATTTAATTTACCTAAATCATTACAATATATTTTTGTTTCATTTGGAATTATACTTGTAATTGGATTTCCATTTAAATCTAAAAATCTCCACTCCGGTCTGAGAAAAGACCATTTATTTCTCGGAGACTGATATTGATATGATCTAGAATACTGTGCCGCTAAGTCAATGACATGTGGACCTTCCTCCGAAGACGTGAAATTTAACTTGAATGGATATCTATTGTAATGACCAGCAAAGGTAGGAGGGGGGACATAATCAAAATATACAGATTCGTTTAATAATAGACCAACACTTAACTGTGATGATAATAAAACAACTCCGGTATTGGTGTACGCATTTAAGGATACTATATAATTACCAGATACATTGTATGTGTGCTTGGGGTTTATCTCATCAGACACAGAACCGTCTCCAAACCCCCATAAAACACTATATGCAGATAAGGATTCGATCACATTTGTTGTAAATTGATATTTTGTATTTTTAGCATATCCAACAACAGGAGAAATATTAAAATATACATTGGAATCTGGTATTTTTTTAATGTTAAATTTTATAACAGAAGCATAAGATCCTTCAGAATTTGTTGCTATGATATAAGAAGATACAACACCAGACTCTACAGGAGTTCCAACCAATTCACCAGTAGAAGTGTTTAAGGCCAAACCACTCGGCAACCCAACAGCCGAAAATGTTATCGGTGAGGTTCCCGTGAAATTTAAAATATTAGAAAAATATTCTCCAAAATTTAAATTGAATACTTGATTTGGTGCTATGTATGGTTTCGCCATTTTATATATCTATTGATTTAGTAGAATTGATGTTATCAACAACTTCTATTCTTGAAATTATATTTTCAATTTGATTGAATACTGGATATTGAAAAAATTTCAGTTGAACATTTTGAGTGTATACGCTCGCATCATTCTCCGGATATAATTCATTCCATATTAAAAGCGATAATCCATTAACGGAATTTTTAGTATCTGTTCTATATGTTTGAATGCTTTCTATTCCGTCAATATTCAATATATCAGATGTTATTTTATATAAATCTATAATTTGACCTAATTTGTTTGTTTTGTGGTTAAAATTATTTAAAAGTATAGACTTAACATCAGATATTATAGAAGAAGATGCGCGTCTACTATTTTTAGATTTTGTTAATCGCAATTTACAATTTGATATATCATTTACTGAAATCGGAGTATTAACATCTTTTACATAAAAATCTAAATACATATAAACCGGATCGGATATTACTATATTAGAAGTTATAGTTTTTAAAGGTTCTAAACCATTTCTTATTAATTCTTTTTGAGGAGGAGATAAGAAATCTTGTAATTCATTTTTAGGAACAGAATATACATATATGTTGTTAAAATTACAACTATTGGCAAATTTAATTTGATTAAATAAAATTTGATTTTGAATTTGAGGATTGTTTAAACCAATTTCCAACAAATACTTTATGTGACCAGACATATAATCTTCATTACTAACAACATTAGCATCTGAAATTATATTATAAAAATTAGATTCTATAAAAGATTCGTAATCCGATATTGTTATCAATCTATTTTGTGACTTAAACAACTTAGGAGCATTCTGTCGTATAGAATCGACATTTTCATAATCGGAATATGAGTTTGATGGATAATCATTATAAAGTAATATATTTGATAATTGATTTATAGATAATTTTTCATCTATGTTAAAAACAGTATCTTGTAATATTTGATTAAATCTATTAGTATTATATGATACAAATTTTAATCCATTTAATGAATTAGGAGCAAGTCCAGCAGCATCTGAATTTATTTGTAAATAGTAGATAGCTACTTGATCACCCTCTTCTACTTTTTTACCATTTATATTATCTCCAAACTGTATTTCATATCGTAAATTTTCATTAAATCTTGTGGTATATACTGTATCAGAAGATTTATAAGAAAATGTATCATGAACATTTTGCCATTCTTGCCATTTTGTAGCATTTTTTGGTTTAACATATACAAATATATTAAAATGATCTATTTTAATCGTATCATCTAGTGCAATATAAATGACTTCATTGTCTATTCCAGCAGCAACATAAAGGGGGTATTCTTGAAAACCGCCTTGATATAATAGATAGTTATTGTTTATGTCAGATATAGTAGATTGCGCTGATCCCAGTTTGGAAAATCCAATGTCCTTGCTTAACGAAAATCGAGTACCACCAACGTTTACATAACTATATCTCGGAATAAAATAATTTCCAATTGCAAGTTGATCAGTTCCAATTAATCCAAATGGAACATTCTGTCCCAATCTTCCTATCGGTTTATAGTCTATTAATTTAACAATTCTATTCATGTTTTCATAAATCTGTGATTCTGAAAACATACTCTCTGAAGATGTTTTGTTTAAATAATACAATAAAGTATTAAAAGTATAACTTACAATATCTATCAAACCTGACATATTAGATCCTTGATAATTTTGATCTGTAAATATTTTAGATTGATTTAATCTGTTTATTATAATGTCTCTGATGCTCAATCCATCAAACGCAACATAAGAATTTTTATTAAAAGGAACGATATCACTCATACAATGTTTATATTATTTGCTTCAAAATTTATTTGAAAATTTTCCAATCTACCAATATTTAATATTTTATACTTAAAAAATACATAATATTGATTTTCATCATACATAGGCATAACATCTATCGATTCTACACGAACTCTTGGTTCATATTCTTGTATAGATTTTAATATTCTATCTCCCAATACTTTAGCTTTAAATTCTGTAATAGATTCAAATAAAAATTGATCCAAAGAAGATCCGAAGTTGGGATTATATAATTTCTGTCCTTGTTTTGTGGTGAATATGTTATATAAAGAATTTCTGATCGCATTTGAATCGTAATCAGCCACAATATCATTTCCATCTACAGCATTTAATCCATTTCCAACATTTTTCTCAAACACAAGATCCAAATGAAGATCTGTATAAACAAATTGATTTGGTTTTGTTTCCGTCTCTGGAAGTGTTTTATTGGAATTTACTTCTCTAGGTTTTATAATATTATCTATATAAATATTAGCCATGTAATGTAAATATTTATGGTAAATATTCAATATATATGATTAAAAAATTCAATAAATTCGAAACCTTATGCGAAAAGGCATTTACACATCATTCTAACGGAGGATTCCGAACAAACACTCCCGTTAGATTAAGACCGGAATTTTTCAAGTCAGATTTCTATACAACTCATTATCAAAAAAATACACCATTCGATGGCTGGCTACGAGGATGTATTGAGCAAAACCCCGATTCTTTCTTTTTCATTCACGACATAGCCTCTAATAGCACCAATGCCAGCGCAAAAGATGCAAATGACCTGTCTGGCGGTATGAGCATTATATTAACATTAAAACCGGATCCTAGAACGCTACAGACCCCTACAGAGTGGAATGAGTTTCAAGTTCCGGGGGATTTTAATTTAATTGAAGTCTTAGACTTCGGAGTAAACTTACCTCCTGTACAAGGAGTTCCTAATAAATACGAGAATTACCCCGATTACACTCAAGGCAAACCGACTCCAGTTGATCAAAATGCTTTTAAAGGATTGGGGAATAATCCAGTTGACAATAAACTAACTGGTAAACACGCTTCAATACCAGCGTCTCCCGCTATTGAGAAGAGATATTTTACTGGTCCTAAAAAATCTAAGAAGAGATAGTATTTTCAATAGCCATTAAACAACAGAAGAAGTTGATTTCATGGTCTACGACAAAATTGTCTCTATACATATGCTCTCCGATATCGAGCATTATAGATTTTTTGTGTTTTTCTGAAATGTTTTTATTGTTATAAACATATTCAAACATGCTCTTCATTAGATTGTGATAATCATTATCAAATGATTTCTCATTTTGAATTATCATTTTTCTAATTTCAGTGGAAGATTTTCTATTGATTAGAAAGTCTTCCATTAAACTAGAAACATAAGAATTTGAAATATTCACATCATTGAATATCAAAGTTCCAGACAGAGAAAATCTTTGAAGATCATTCAATATTCTCCTAAAATCTGGAAATCTTTCTTTTAAGAATTTTACAAAAGATTCTTTAAATCCTTCTTGGGAAAGATCGATATTTTCTTTTTTTAGAATATCAATACACCTATCGGCACATCCCTTAAGGGTTGGTTGAATTTTGAATAATGTACAACGAGACTGAATTGGTTCGATAATCTTATTAAGATAATTTGCAGTCAAAAGAAATCTTGTTGTAGAACTATACTCTTCCATTACATTTCTTAACATGCGAAGAGAATCGCCTGTTAACCCGTCTGCTTCTTCTAGAATGACAACCTTCTTGTTACTATCAATTGATCGTGTTTGTGCAAAACTTACAACTTTATTTCTAATAGTATCGATACCATTCTCATCAGAAGCATTAATATACAAATATTGACACTTTAAAACATCATTAACCAGAATTTTAGCCAAAGTGCTTTTGCCAGTACCCGGAGGACCGTAAAGCAATAGATGCGGGACATCTTCTTTTATTTCTTCGAAATGTTCCCTAGTTTCTGCATCCAAAACTATTTCATCGATAGTTTTTGGTCGATATTTTTCTACCCAAAGGTTATTGTAGTGATTCATTTTTAAATTCTGATTGAATTGTCATTAGAGGAAAATATACAATCTGAGCAACTGATGTCCCCTCCTCCATAAAATATCCTTTGTTTGAAGTATTGTAAAGAGAAATCTTCAATTCCCCCCTAAAAGAATTATTAATTACCTTATTTTTGATTGTTATTCCGTGTTTGTTTTCCATATCTTCCAATGGAAGAATCATTGCCCAAACACCTTTAATAATATCTTCGATAAGCAATCCAGTCTCAACTTCCACGAATTCTCCTGTTGTTATAATTCCGGAAGTTGCTGATTTTAAAATATATCCCGGATCGCTTATATTTAATTGTACAGGCAATGTAGCACTGTCGGTAGTTTTGGAGAATGTTATTGTTGGGCTTTTAAACATTCTCAAACTATACTATATTTCTATGCGTTGACAAGTAAATATTTAAAATATGGATCAAGACAATGATATAGATAACATTATAGACCAGTTGAAATATGATTCTGTGCCATCCCAAAAGAAAATAGAAAAAACAACCCCCAATCTCAATGATCAAAACGTAGGAGAATATGTTTACAACAAAACCGCAGAAGTCATAGAAATAGGATTAGCAGCAGCAAACGATTTAAAGGATAGCGTAGTATCCGGACAAGATCCGAAGGAAATTTCAGCACTTGCACAGCTCATAGCAGCAACCACAAAAGCCATAGACCATTTAAATAAAATCAATCTACAGGCAAAGCAACATAAAAACAATTTAGAAGTTGCAAATATAGAAGCAAGTTCTAATAAATTAGGATTGGGTAATATTGGAAGTCAAACCAATAATATTGTTATCGCAACACGCGATGAAATATTAAAAATTCAAGATAAAGAGCCTAGAAAAAAAATTGAATTAATCGAAGGAAATGTTCAAGAATAGGATTTTATAAATTTAAGGTGTCCACAATCCCAAATTCTATCATACCCATTTAGTTGCATATTTTCCCATTCTGTTAAGTTATTATCAAATGTTTTTAACAGTTTTGAAAGCTCTGATTTTCTATAAGCAAACCTATGCTTTCTTTGGTTTTTAATAATGTACCAATAATTTGGTTGAGTTGTTCCTATAAAATCAAACCCCAATAAATTATAAACATTTCCTTCCGACCATCTTTTATCTGCATATGATAGAATTTCTCTTGGTTTATAATTAGTTTCAAAATATTTCAATAATTTTGATGCACCCCCTATAATGGAAAAATTAAATATTGAACAAAGTCTTGTCAATTCGTAGCAATTTTTCTTGGGTGTATTTCCAAGTGCTATTCGGTAAGGATTGAATGTCATTACAGAAACTAAACGATTTTTATAGTATAATCCTAAATGAATGTTGGATTTATCATTTCCTTGAATATGATATTTTTTTAAAAATTTTGATTTAATTTCAGATGAAATTTTTTTAACAATACATTTTCGGGCATATATTTTTCTACTGTTTTTATTGAAAAGATTTTTAAGTCTGGATTTTACTGTTTTTTGCTTTTCCATCCATTCATCTTCGAATATTTGTATTAATTTGTAACCAGCATCATTTGTTAATTTTTTCTTTGTTGAATGGTAGAATTTATTTTTATTTCCAGATGTTTCCGAATGCCAATATAATCCATCTACTTCTATAGCAATTTTATGAGTTTCTGAAACAATATCCAATTCCAAAGGGGATATAATAGTTCTATTTTGCTCTTTTATATTACAATCTAATGTTTTAACATAATCACATATCTCTTTTTCTAAAATAGATTGTCCTCCCGTGTCAATTTTAGGACTACATGTAAAACATCTCAATGGTTCATATGCAATTCTTAAATTTGTTTCAAATGTAGTAGAGCATTTTTTACACTTAAATGGATATTTAAAAAGCCTACCTCTATAATCATTATAATCAAACATCGGTTCCAATGTTCCCATTTTTCCTTCTTCGTACAAGCGTTTTAAAATTGTTTTATAGAAAGATTTTTGTGTCTTTTCTCTAACAATTTCTCTAGATGCTTTACTCTTTTCTGATATGATTTTTCTAACTTCTGGAAGTTTAGAGGGGTTATCAACGCCATATTTTTCTATCCATTTTTCCTTAACTTCTTTCTTTATATCATCATTTTGAGACGCATATTTAGTTCCAAATTTTTGTAGATTGGTTTTTTCTTTTTTTTCTTTCACTTCTTTAAGTTTGGAAGGATTATCAACACCATATTTATTTAAAAAAATTTGTGCCTTTTTAAGCTTTACATCTGGAGATCTATTAGAGTGTCCCAAAATATATGTATTTTTTATGTTTTTTAATTCAATTCCACATCCACATTTGCATAATTTTTTTTCCATATTTATATATTATAATTACAAATCTGTATCATAAGTAAATAAAAAAATACAAAAAAATTACCCATCTTCTTTCGAGGATGGGTAAAATTTTTGAGTCTTGGAACTTACAGATAGAGTGCTGTCTGATTAGGTGCAAATTCTTGACCGAGACCCTTGACGATGATTACATGGTAGTACAGTGCAGCACCGAAGATATAATCAACAACTCCGTAACGAGTCATAAGACCAACGCGAGGTGAGAAGTCATTCGGACCAACTGTACGCTGAATCATCACAGGGATATACGGACAATATACAATACCAGTATCGTAATACTCGGTACCTTTGTAACCTAACAAGGCATACTCTAATGGGTTCTGTCTTTGTCCTGCGAGATATTGAGCATCTGTACGAGTGTCGCGGTAAACAGCGAAACGTCCACCCAATGTACCAACTTTGGCAATGCCTGTTGGCTGAGTGTTAACGTTACCGTTTACTGGCATCCACTGAAACTCAGGCAACATTTCAAGAATTGCACACACGCGAGGTGTTGCAATAATGAAGTTAGCGGAACCACGACGATTGCGGATAGCAATACGGTTGGCCTCAACGATAACTTTGCTGTAGAAGTCTCTGTTTCTCTCACCCAACCAACGTGCGTCGGCGGATTGAGCGTACCAGAAGCTATATCCATTAAGGCTACCTGCATTGAGAGCAACTTGAATCATTCTGATAACCATTTCGCGGTCGATTTCAGCCTGAATTTCATACGACATAGCGTTAGTTAATTCAGAGTCGATATCGAGACCGTTCATGTTTTTCAAGTCCTGTTCAAGCTCAACAGACCAGCGAGCGGCGAGGCGGCGTGTGCCAGCCTCGACGGCGGTTTTGCTGAATTCGACAGTTACTTGAGGAATGTTACCAGTGAGTTCGAATTGGCTGAGGATAGCTGCAACACCTCTATCTTGATCAACAACCGAGAAATCAGTATTTCCGGTAAGTGATGAAGCTGAAGTGCCTGTGAAACGGGTATCAAGATATTGATAACCGAGTTCAGCACCATCCGAGCCAGCGCGAGAAACTTGATAGTTTGTGTTCCCAACGTTGTAATTGCTTGATTGTGTGGGACCGAGTCCGGTTGAGTAACCGTCAACTCCGTTTCCACCCAAGCTATTAGCATCGTAGCGGTAGCGCAGAGCAAAAGCAAGACCAACAGGACCACTCATCGGTTGGACACCAACAATTTCGTTAGTAATCAACTCTGGGAAGGTACGTCTGATCATCGGTATAAGAACCTTTGGTAAACGAGCATCGTTGGCGGCATAACCGTCATTCGATCCAACTCTACCGGGAGGTGTATAAATACCCCCGATAGTGCTTCCACTACCGAAAGCTCCACCGTTACCAGCAAAGTTACCATTTTCCTCCAAACACCAACGCTCTTGGTTTTCCATGAGCATGGCAGTTGTCACGCGAGCGTGTTCATCTTCAATGGGACGGACTTTATCACTTGAGTAATTAAGTACGGGTGCCCATTTTTCGAGGAGTTGATTAGCACGGGATTTGTCAATGAATCCGGGTGCGGGTTTTACATTAGTCATATTTTTGTTATTTTTTCCTTTGGATTTAGCGTTTCGAGAAAGCGTTGTACCTTCTCCACCTTAAAATTATCGAATTTCCTTTAAAGCACTCAAGTAACTATTTACGGGAGTTACTTCTGATGTATTTTCAGTATTAACAGATTCTGTGAATACTTTAGTAGGAACTCTAACATCTTTGGAGATTGAAGTTTTTTTAGCTTCCTCTACAAGTTTGTTAGTGGTTTTTGTTTCGTCTTTTTCGAACATTTCAATTACATAATTGAAATTTTCTTCGATGTAAGAACGAGATTTATCTGAAAGTAAGTTTAAAACATATCCTTTTTTAGAACTGGACATGCCTCTTGTTTTTTGCTCCAAAAGAAGTGAAGATTTTGCATTTTCAAGTTCTTCTTGAAGAATCAAATTATCTTTATAAGATTCATTTAATCTTTCCTCAAGATTATCAATCTTCTTTTTACCCTGAGTAATAACACCCTTAACACTTTCGTTAATAGCTTCGGGATCTATGGAAATTATTCCTTTAATCTTATCTAATTGTGATTTGGCATAGGTATTGGAAACAGCTTCCTTGAGTTCTGTGTAAGGAAGAGTTGATTGAATATATTTGTCAATAAAAGTACTAAGTTCATTTACAACTTTATTTCCAAATTTTTCAGCACGTTCATTGAGAGCTTTTCTATAAAAAGAAACCAACTTGTCGAGCTTAACAGCATGATTGGTATTGATGGCTCCTACTACTTTTTGCAATTTATCGGAATGATCGGCATCAATCGCTTCTAAAAGTTTTTCAAGTTTTGCAGCATGCTCCTCGTCTTGTCTGGACAATGCTTTTTCGACTTGTAATTCAAGATTGGCAGTTACCTTTTCTTCTACAGCGGTTTGAAATGCCTCTGCGATTAAAGATGCGGTTTCTTCGTTGAGAACGCTTGTATCAATATTTGATATGATTGATGAGATATCCATATTATATATTACTATTTACTCTTACTTCATTCCTCTTTTAGAATCTTTTTTAATATTTTTTTTAAAAGATTTTTTTGTGGATTTTGGTTTCTTGGAATTGCTTTTATCTGATACAGATTTTTTTTCTTTTTTAGGAGCAATTTCCTTTTTAATTTTTTCCACTTTTTGTTTTACTTTTTCAGTAACAATTTTTTTGAGAGTAGAATTTGCTGTAGCATATTTCTTCTCACAAATTTGAGCTATGAAACTTGATATTAAGGTTTTTATATTCATATTTATTATTTATTCTAATATTTACAATGTCTTTAAACAATTTATAAATTTTATAATTTCTTCTGTAAGATATTTGTCTGTATTCCTTCTAGGAAGATTTGAAATAGCTTTTTCGAAACGATCAAACACTGGTGCAAATTTTCCATCTTCATTAAGTATCCATTGTTTAGATTCTAAAATTCCATTTACAAATGCAGTAGGAACCGAAGGGTCCGCAACAACGTCAACAGCAACCAATCGAAAATCGGAAACTTTATTAACACCATTTCTACCTTCATCCAATCTTCCCAATGCTCTACTGGATACCCCTAATTTGACACCATCCATAATGAGGGATCTAACAATCTGTCCCATTGGAGTTGAAAGAACTTTGGATTTCCCTTCGAAAATATTACCATTTTGTTTTAATTCTGTGACAACATGACAAACTCTCTCTAAATTAATTTCTGGACTTGAAGGATGATTAAGTTCTCCTGTAGCTCTCTGAGTCCTAATCATTTCATCGGTATATCGACCAACCTCTTTTACCATTTCTTCTAATGGATAGACTCTTTTATTTTTGTTGGCTTCATTAGCCATTAAGAATGGTCCTTGGATATGTAAAATAGAAGGAGTGTTTTTATTTTTTTCTTCTATGAGGTATTTTACTTCATAGGTTGGTTCTTCGACTAAAAGGCTATAGGCATTTTTTGACATATGTTGTTAATTTATATTTATTACAAAGAATGTTCTTTTTATCATATTTATCTTGAAATATTATAATTCAACCATTAATGTGTTTTTCTGTCATAATGAAAAATTCATAGCCCTTTTTAGACGCCCACGCAGATGCAGCCTGCCACTTAGCCTGATTTGTTACCCACTGAGTTTGTTCATATAAAATTGTTTTAATTTTTTTATTATTGTTTGATTCCGGTTTTAGTGTTTGCCTATACGGTTTAATTTCGATTAACAATTTTCTAATTTTACCATTCCTATCTTTCATCTCAGCAACTAAATCTACAAAATATCTGTGAATTCTTCCGTCTAGAGGAGACTGATATGGAACCACAACACTTTCCGATCCCCATGATAATATGTTTGGATTATTATCAAACCACCTGAATACCGTTAATTCTAATTTTGATCTATATATACAAGGAAGAGAACCTTTATATTTTTGTTTATTTGAAATACTAAAGATTCCTTGAATATAATTTGAATTTTTTTTACCAATTTTAGGTTTCATTTTTAACCGACGAAGAACCGAATGGGGTCGCGGTCCACAAGATCTTTTGTAATTTCGTCTTCTAATTCTTTCTTTTCCGCAATTCCTTGAGACATTAAATCCGTATGATTAACGGCTTGTCCTCCGAAAAGGTTAGTTCCGCTGAATTTACCTCTTGTATGTCCAACTGCAATTTTTGTTAATGCGAGGGTATATCTGTAAACCCACAGTTGACCAACCAAGTATTTCAATGGTTTTTGCATTTTACAGCCTATTAATCCAAAATATGGCGTACTGCTTTGCTGAGATGGTTCTGGAATTATTTTTAATATTTGAGAATCTGGATCGAATCTTAAATATGGAGTTAGTGCTAATAATTTATCTCTTGTATCTAACCATGTTTTAAGAGCTTGCCAAGTAACTAAATCATAGCCAACATTTCCCAATAAATGTCCAAAATAAGCTTGTTGTGCGATTGTATTTTCAATAGTAAATAGGGTATTAACTCCTGTATTGTTTCCTTCTGCAAATGAAAATACGTCTACAACTCTTCTATAATCATCTAAATCATAATCATAAGAAGCACTTAATGAAGGATTGGATGTATTTGAATTATACATGTCTGGAGTAATATTCATTAATTTTCCAATCTCAAGACCAACTCCAGATTTATACAGATCGGATCTAAAAATTAAATATTCTTCTTCTAAACCTGCAAATTTTGTGAAATATTCGATTGCAATATCAATCATTTCATAGATTTGTTCACTACTAATTTCTATTTGAATCAAAGGTTCTCCCAAGCTTCTACGAACTCTTTGTGCCAAAAGATCATAGCTTTTAATTTGAGTATTAAAAGTTGTACCGCCATGAAAAGAATTAGGTAAAACTGGTTGTGATGGATAAGGCATATATAATATACTTATTACAATGCTGTCGTAATTAACTGTCCTGAGTTATTTACGGTAATTCTCCATCTATTGTTATTCGGTGATCTTAATATTACACCTTTGTTAAAGTCTGTTACTTCTATGTCTTGTGTTATACTAGCATTACCCACAATGCTTAAAGCTTCTGTAGGACTGTCTGTATTGATTCCAACCTTGTTTGATCCTACATATAAAGAAATTGTTTCTTGATTGTTATTAATTTCTAAATTATTGGTTACATATAAACTTCCCGTAGAACTTAAATTATTTACATATGTAAAATTTTCTGCATGACTAGTTAGGTTAGATCCTAATGTAAAAACATTTTCGTGTTGAATTAAATTATTTGATCCTGCGGCATTAAAAGAGTTGTTAGAATCTAATAAAATTTTATTATTATATCCTGCACCTATAAATGAAAAATTACTATCAATCTCATTCTCTTCTCCATTTGTTATTGTTGATGCCGCACCGGAAACTTTATTATTTATGCCATTAAAAACTGATGAAAATATTTCATCAGCTATATTATTTCCATATTGAAATGAATATGAACTTAGATTCTGATTAAATGTAAATAAATTATGCTCAGAATTTAAAAAAGAAATTAGAGACTCGTTTTCATCATTAATTTTTTTAAAAAATATCTTACCATCAGCAAGATTCAGTGCCAATTCACCCAATTCTAATGCAGATAAATCAGGTGTTCTATTGGAAATTGTTGATCTTTTAAATTTTATGATACTTTCGCCTAGAGATGGCATAATATATCACATATTTAGTAAAAAAATTGGTTTTTTCAATGCTAAAATTCTTCTGCGGCTGAAAGACTTGGCATATTTGATCCAATATATAAAGTTTGATTTGTTTCGTTGAATGCTAATTCACCTTTATTAAGCATTGGCGGCGGTCCTGCTTCGCCCTTTACTCTTCTTTTGATTAAAATTGTGCTGTATATTCTTTGTTCTTCCATGATTATACTTATACAAAAAAAACTTAGGAGCAGATAACCACTCCTAAGTTTATTTATCAGTTTATATTAACTTTTAAAGACTATTAATCCATTTAAACGACTCATTAATTTTTTCAGAGAAGTCTTTTCCTAATATCTCAGAATAATCTTTCTTTAAAGGCTCTACTCGATTTCTTATCTCATGATCTCCATAAGGCCA